>Ga0310690_10000189_pt1 | contig 146927 bp, 139 predicted proteins | sample AusTroGonzalo_MG_2_FD_207661 | JGI IMG/M metagenome (GOLD analysis project Ga0310690, IMG submission 207661) | Bovine rumen microbial communities from tropical cattle in Woodstock, Queensland, Australia - Gonzalo_04 (v2) (version 2) | ecosystem: Host-associated > Mammals > Digestive system >...
AAAATTCCAAAAACAACAAAACAAAAACATAATATCCACAAACGGATGTTATCATACACGGGATATGGGAAAATACCCATACCTATAACCCTTGCTTAAATGAGCTTAGGGTTAGTAAAACAGACTTTCCTTTCCCTTTTTTCCTATTGATTTTCCAACGACTTGAAACACAGTCGTGTTTTTTTTTGGGGGGGGGGTTAAATTTTGTACAAAAAACCCCCCACACCACCCCCCCCCCACACCCCAACCGCCGGCGGCCAAAATGTTGCTACCAATCAATACAAAAATGCAACTCAGTCGCTTTTTTGGGGGATTTTGACAATAGTGAAATGAGCGACGGGATACATAACAAAAAGTTTGCGAAAACATCACGCTTTTCGCAGGAATATGAGCAAACTTTTTCGTTGAAATATAACAAAAATATAAGCGAACGGAACTATTATGGTGAAAGGTTTGATGGAGCGACTGTTTATGCGATTAGCATAAACAAAGCGGAATGCTAAAACCTTGAACTGTCAAAATTCAAGACGCGGATTTTGCACAGGCGGAATTAAGCCCGAACAGATGCAGGAACAATGATTAAAACTTACTTTCCAATGCAGAAATGGTCAAATATGTTGTCTAAAATTTCATCTGTTATAACTTCGCCTGTAATCTCATCAAGCGAAAGCAGGGCGGATTTAAGGTCAATGTATATCATATCTTGCAATTGATTACTTTTTGCCCCCTCTAAAGCCCTTTCAAGCGCCTGTTTGCATCTTATAAGACAGGTTTGTTGTCTTTGGTTTGTTACAAATTCCAAATCGTCAGGCGAAAAGTCAAGTACGGTATTTTTAATCTGTTCTTTCAACGTTTCAAGCCCTTCTTTTGTGAGTGCTGAAATTTTTAAAACATTTTCCGCATTAAAATCAGACTTGTCCGCAATATCAATCTTGTTTGCTATAACTATATGTTTTTTGTCTTTAATAATGTCATAAATTGCTTTATCGTCAGGTGTCATCCCGACAGATACATCATAAATAAAAAGTATCAGGTCGGAATTCTGAACAGATTGTTTTGAATATTCTATTCCGATTCCTTCAACTTTATCGATGTTGTCATCTTCTCTTATTCCTGCGGTATCAATGAGGGTAACAGGTAACCCTAAATCAATACTTTCGCTTATAGTATCTCTTGTTGTACCTGCAATTTCTGTTACTATTGCGCGGTTAAGATTTAAAAGTGCGTTAAAAAGGGATGATTTTCCTACATTTGGTCGCCCTGCTATAGCAACTTTTATTCCTTGTCTTAAAATATCAGATGTTTTTGCATCAGACATTATTTTATCAATTTCTTCAATTGATTTTTCAAAATTATCTGTCAGGTATGCGTAATCAGGTTCTGCGACGTCTTCAGGAAAATCAATTCCTGCAACTATTTTTGAGGTTATTTCAAATATGTCTTTTTTAATTTCACGAATTTTTTCTGCAAGAACTCCTGACAGATTTTTCGCTGATTGAATTGCAAATTCAGATGTTTTTGAGTGAATCAAGTCATCAATGGCTTCTGCTTGAGATAAGTCAATTCGTTTGTTTAGGAATGCTCTTTTTGTAAATTCCCCACGCTGTGCAGGTCTTGCACCGTGTCTAATAATCAAGTCAAGAATATTTTTTACAACTTGTAATCCGCCATGACATTGAATTTCAATTATATCCTCTCCTGTGTAGCTGTTAGGCGCTTTAAAAGGAAGAATTAAAACTTCATCAATTTTCTTTTCCCCGTCAACAACCCAACCGTGGCAGATTTTTCCTGCGGGTAAATCTTTACGATTTGTAACACGAAGTGCAACATCAAAACTCTTATCTCCGGATATTCGTATTATCCCAACACCGCCTGTTCCTAATGGGGTCGAAATAGCCGCTATTGTGTCAAATTCATCAATAATGTTCATGGTTGAATTATATAACAAATAACTCATAATTTCCTCTTTATGTATGTTTTTTTCGTTAAAAAGTGTAAATTTTCGCTAAATTACTTGCATTTGTTCAAAAATTTGATATAGTTATTGAGTACACAAAAGAAGGAGTTTTATTATGAACAAAGAACAATTAGTACAGGAAATTTCAAAAATTGCAAAAGTTACTCAAAAAGATGCAGCAACTGTTTTATCAACATTGATTGATACTATTCAAAAAACTGTAAAAAAAGGTGAAAAAGTAACATTAGTAGGTTTTGGTACTTGGGAATCTCGTAAGAGAGCAGCAAGAATCGGCAGAAACCCGCAAACTGGCAAAGAATTGAAAATTCCTGCTAAAAAAGTTCCAGCATTTTCAGCAGGTAAAAAATTCAAAGAATTAGTAAAATAGTTCATTTTGAATTAATATAAGGTTAAAGGCACTCTTTTTTATAGGGAGTGCCTTTTTTTTATTCCTGTTTTTGGTATTATATAAAAAGAGAAGAGGGATAGGTTATGTTAAATAGTATACTTGCAAATTTTATATCGTGGCTTGAACATGTGATTTCAGGCTGGGGCGCGTGGGGCATTATGGGAATTATGGCACTTGAATCGTGCAATATCCCTATTCCGAGCGAAGCAACTCTGCCGTTTGCAGGCTATCTTGTTTCAAAAGGCGAAATGAACTTTCATATCGCAGCATGGGCAGGTGCTATCGGCTGTCTTTTAGGTTCTATTCCGTCATATTATTTAGGCTATTTTGGCGGCCGCCCGTTTATTGAAAAATACGGGAAATACTTTCTAATCTCTAAAAAAGATTTGGAGGATACTGACAAATGGGTTGAAAAATACGGCGACTGGGCATTTTTTATCTGCCGAATGTTACCTGTTGTCAGGACATTTATTTCTCTGCCTGCGGGTATTTTAAGGGCAAAGAAAAGATTTTTCTTTTCAATGACTTTATTAGGGTCACTTATTTGGTGTTATTTCCTTGTTTATGTCGGGGTAAAATTCGGTCAGCACATGGATAAAATCAAACCGCTATGGCACAAGTTTGATGTTGTAATCATTGTCGGATGCGTCATTCTTGGCATCTGGTATGTTTACCACCATTTCAAAAATTTAAAAGATAGTTAGATTTTTGTCACTCTGTCAGCTTGATAGAACATTTTTGAGGAATTCTTGAACTTCTCAGGTTCTGCGCTGACATAAAATTTTTCATAATGCTCTGCTGTATTATTTTTAAGCAGATTTGATTTTGTTAAATCATCTTTTACAAACTGTGCAAGATATTTTGCAGGGTCAATAAACATTTCTTTCGGCGCAAATTTTGTCAAAACGGGCAGTAAATACGGATAGTGGGTGCACCCGAGGACTATTTTCTGCGGGTTGTTTTCAAGCATTTTGTCTAAATCATTCTTTATGGTATCAACGCTTTCTGCGGTGTCAGACAGGTTATTTTCAACGATTTTAACCCACTGCGGACAATACTGACCGTAAACCTGCATTTTGTCGTTATATTTTGCGATTTCTCTTTGATATGCACCTGAATTTATTGTGGCTTTGGTTGCAAATATTCCAAGTCTTTCTATGTCTAATTGTGCAAGAATTTTTCCAACCGACTGAACAACAGGATATAGTTTAAAATCATATTTTTCTTTTATATCTTCATAAATTGTCGATGAAGTCGTATTACATGCCATAACAACGGCTTTGCATCCTTTTTGTTCAAAGAATTTCAGAATTTCTTCCGAATATGACAGCAACTGTTCTTTTGTTTTGTCGCCGTAAGGCACATGCAAAGTGTCGCCAAAGTAGATAAAATCCTCATTTGGCATAAGTTTTTTAATCTCTTTTAATACCGTTAGTCCGCCGACTCCTGAATCAAAAAATCCGATGGGCGAATTATTTTTTAAAGTAGTCATCAATACCCTCTGCTATTGCCTTTGCTGTCGCATTTTTTCGGCTCTCTGAAACAAGTTGCGCCCTTTCATTTGCGTTGGACAGGAAGCCTATTTCTACAAGAACTGCGGGCGCAGTAGTATGATTAATAACATAAAACTTAGATTTGAACAACCCTCTGTCTTTTGAATTTATGTTGTTAAGCATTGACGCATGTAGATGTTTTGCAAGTGTCAGACTGTTGTCTTTGTAATAGTGCGTTTCAAGTCCGGAGGGGCTTTCAGAGTTGCTTGAATTGACGTGAATACTTACAAAAATATCAGGATTAAATATTTCACTAAAATCAACTCTTTCCTGTAACCCGACATATGTATCATCTGTTCTTGTCATTGCTACAACATATCCCTTTTTCTCGAGTAATTTTTGTACCCGCTTTGAAATATCAAGTGTTATATCCTTTTCGTTAATACCGCTTCTTATTGCTCCGCAATCGCTGCCGCCGTGCCCAGCATCTATTACTATGTACTTTTTCCCTCCTGTGTGTTTTTTAGTTATTGCAGGGACTGTAATATTTTCGTCTATTGGCGGTTCTTCTTTTGGTATATATTTTTTTGCAGTGCGAAGTTTTATTCTCAAAGTTTTGCCGTCTGAACCGAGGAAAACATCGCATTTATCATTTTTATCAACTGTTATTGTGAATTTTACCCCTCCGCTTTTGATGTTCGTTGTTTGTATGTTTTCAAAAGCTGTTCCCCGAAGTTCTGATTCCATTGCGCCACTGAAATAGTTATTAACATTAAATAAAGACAATTCAAGTTTATCATTTATTCTGTTAATGCCGAATATAAGCGGTTTTGAAAACGCAAATTTCGCGCTGTAAGTATTTTCGTCTCCTTTTTCTGAAACAACTGCTGTCATATTTGCAGTTGTAGTGTATAGATTGAGCGGACTGGTTGTTTTTGTATTTAGTAAGGCTATTTTTTGTATATCTCCATATATAACTGGCAAATAAATATCAGGGTTTTCTGATGTAAGTACTATTCTTACTGTGTTGTGGTCGAATTGTCCTATTTTAATAGTTTCATTACCCCAATTAATGTCTTTATTTCTAAGCATCGGATTCACAATTGCATTTTTGATGTCAAATGCGACTCTTTTGGGGTTATTTAAGTAAATAGGGCGTGCCAGCGTATATGTGCCAAACCCGTTTAATATCGGGGTATCCCCTTTTAAAGTTAAACTATTTATATAAAATTTTGTTTTTAGTAGTAAATCTTTTTTCGATAAGACAAAATCATCAGAATTGTGATTTTGTGTTTCGTTTGTCGTAAATGCCGAATTTATTTCTCCCAATACGTTTTTTTGAGCGGAGAGTTTTTGTGCGATATTTACTGATTCATAAATTGATGTTGTATCTGATTCTTTATAAACCTCTTGAAAGTAGTAGTTTGTCATAACCGGCTTTTTAAATTGCACAAATAAAGTATTGTTTAGTCTTTTTAATGTTATATTTTGCGGGTCAAATCCTTGTTTGTATCTTATTAAAATCCTGACTGTATCTGGGGTTGTTGAAACCTGATTAACAGAGATTTCTGTAATTTCATCACTGTTTATGAAATAACTTTTATTTGAGCCGTTAAGTCTGGCGGGCTGAAGTTCAAAATACGCCTCATTGCCTTCCTCGACAAACATTATTTGAGTTTTTTCAAGGGGATATTCAAGATTATCAGGGCTATTTATACTCATGAAAGCACCTGAATTATCAAATGACACAGAAGAAATTCCAAGAGATTCCGCAAACGTTGGCATTATGACCAAATTGAGGATAAATGTGAGTATTAAAAGTATTTTTATAAAAATATTTTTCATGCAATACTATCCCTATATTTATTATAGAACAGAACATTATTCAGGCAAATTTGTAAAGCCTAAAAAGTATAAGGCTACTATATAGAAGTTCCCACAAAAATAATTTAAAATCAGCACCCACCCTTACTCCCTCCCTCACAAGGAAGGGAAAAATTTCAAATTGAATAGAATCTGAGATTTAGAAATTTGAGTGGGTGATTTTCCGTTAGGGATAAGAATTTAATCTAAATTTTGTGGTTAATAATATATAATTACCAAATATAATTTCCACTTGAAAATGGGTTATGTTTTCGTTAGTATAGTTGTGTAATAGAATATAGGCGCCCGTAGCTCAGCTGGATAGAGCGTTTGGCTACGAACCAAAAGGTCGGGAGTTCGAATCTCTTCGGGCGTAATAAAAACGGATAGAGTTTAAATCTATTCGTTTTTATTACGTTAGGAAGTATGAGAACTCCATTTGGGGAGTTCGAACAAGCCGAGCAGAGCCACGAGCGATAGCGAGAGTCCGACAATTATGCCTGTAATGAATATTCAGGCTAATTGGAGGCGTTGGCATTTATTGCGAGGCGCAGAATGTTGCGTAATGTTGTTTATTGCGAGCAACTCAAGACAATCGGGCGTATTTAAAAGACAAGGTTTAAGCCTGTTGTCTTTTAATTAACTATTTGAATATTATTTTTTTTAATAGTATTATACTTTTGGGAATTTATGACACAGATTATGACGGAATATAAAGGCATAATAACTAACGAAGAATTTGATGCGGACAAAGTGAATTTTGCACGCAAGATTATTTTGGGTTTGCAAAATGAAGTGTCGGAATATGTTAAAAACGGCTCAGGACCTTTTCTTGCAGCAATTTATGATGAAAATGGCAATCTTGTATCAAAATGCGAAAATACTGTAGTAAACGATAATTGCTCTCACTGCCACGCCGAAATCAATGCGATTAATAAGGCCGAAGAAAAATTCGGAACTTATGATTTGTCACAATATAATCTAAACATTTATGTTACATCCGAACCATGCATGATGTGTTTAGGTGCGATTTTGTGGTCGGGTATTAAAGCGGTTTATTTCGGGGTTAAATCTGAAGATGTTGAGGAAATTACCGGATATGATGAAGGATTTAAGCCAAATTGGTTTGAGGAATTTGCAAAACGTGGCATAAGTGTTTATGGTAATATTGAGCCTGAGCATGGTAAAAAAGCATTAAAAAAATATGTTCATGATGGTAATATTCTTTACAAACCTTTAAGAAAGTAGCAAATTATTTTTTTACGTACTTTGATATAAGCATGAAAATAATGAAAATTGTTAATCCTACTTTTGCTTTAAGGAAATTTGCTAAATTAAACGAGGACATTGCGGTTTCTGCTGCCTCATCTTCTGCAAAACCGGAACGTTATAATAATAGCAATTTTTTCAACAATGAAAGAGGAACTCTTAAAAAAAGTGAAATTTCTCTTACTAATGAGATAAAAACGGCTATCCCTGAACTTATAAGTTTAATTTCCTTACCGAAATTTAAAACAAAATTATCGACCTACAAGCCGCTTTTAGATTCTCCAAAAGAGATGATTGCATTTAGTATTGATAATCCCAAATATATGGCAATATCCGGTAAGGTGAAGAATGTTATTGATGATTCCTATTTAGATTTATCTTTGTACGGGTATTCTGGGGATAAAAAACGTTTCTTAATCAATAATGAAGGTGAAATTGTAAAATCCTTAACCCCTAATTTTTTTGCCAAGGGTCAGGAACACATTTATAACCCTGATGACATTTATTATAACCAGCATGAGCTAAATAATCTGGGGTTAAATAAGTATTTAAAAATTTATAATGATGAACTTTTAAAGCTTAAAGAATTTATCAATAAGAAAGAAATTCCTTTAAAAGGCGTTGAGACTAAAGTAGTTATTGATTATTCATCTTTTCTTTATAAACAAAATGAAGCGCTTAAAACATTAAGAGAAAATTTTAATTTGCTATATAACGGGATTATGAATAATTCGAGGAGCTCTGCTCAAAGAAGCTATTATGAAAGCCTTTGCGGTGTAAAGATACGTAAATCCCCTCCGATAATTAAGATTGAAAACATTAACTCCGGAAAAAGTAGTGCATCGATTAATTTTTTTGAAATAGGTAAAAAGCCTGTTACCAGAATTGTTGTATCAGAGAATGCTTCTGAAACAAACAGATTGTTTATCAATGGTAAGCTTGTGGAAGAGGCATCAAGAGATAGAAGCAATCCTTTTGTTGCAGGCAGAATCCTTAAGATATATTCCCCTTATGAAACAGATATACTTGGAATCCCAAAACTTTTGGAAAATATTAATAACAAATTTTCTGATGGCATTAAACAATTACGTGCATTCATCGGTGACAGAATTTACAAATAATACAAAATGGCTAAAATTTTTATAAAAAAATCCCCCTTCTCTTGAGAAGGGGGATTTTTTCTTTTATTTAACCGGAATTATTTTAATAATGCCCCAACTGCTTTATAGACATCCATTCTTGTTGTAGCATCTTTTTGAGCCTGTGCGTACAAGTCTTCAGCAGCTTCAGGATTTGTTTTAAGTAATGACTTATAACGTCCCTCTGATCTGATGAATTCCTGATAATCAGCTTTAGGTTCTTTTGCATCCCAAGTGAATGGAACTTCCGCATCAGGATTGTATCTGTACAATGGGAAGTAACCTGCCTCAACCGCACGTTTTTGTTCTGTCTGTGTTTTTGACATATCAATACCGTGAGCGATACATGGAGCATAAGCAAAGATGATTGACGGTCCGTTGTATGCTTCAGCCTCCTGGAATGCTTTAAGAGTTTGCGCTCTGTCTGCACCCAATGCAACTGATGCTACATAAACATAACCGTAAGACATACTCATCAAGCCCATGTTCTTTTTATAAGTTTTCTTGCCGCCTGTAGCAAATTTTGCAACGGCACCTGTCGGAGTTGATTTTGATGCCTGACCGCCCGTATTTGAATAAACTTCGGTATCAAGAACAAGAATATTAACATTAAGTCCCTGAGCAAGAACGTGGTCAATACCACCGTAGCCTATATCGTTAGCCCAACCGTCACCACCGATAATCCAAACGGATTTATCGGTAAAGTAATCTTGAAGTTCTCTGATCTTATCACATGCCTCGCATTTAACATCAGCATATTTTGCAAGAACTTCTTTAACCTTGTTCTGCGCTTCAACTGCTTCCGGAGTTTTTGAATTATCCCAGTGTGCCATAGCATTTTCCAATGCTTCTTTTACATCAGGTTTAGCATTCGGATTTGCAAGAACTTTGCCTACATTTTCTTTTAAAAGTTCTCTGTTTGCATCAACTGCTAATCTCATACCGAAACCAAATTCGGCGTTATCTTCGAACAATGAATTAGCCCAAGCCGGGCCTCTGCCTTCTTTAGTTTTTGTATATGGAATTGTCGGGAATGTACCGGAGTAGATTGATGAACAACCAGTTGCGTTTGCAACGATAGCATTTTCACCGAACAACTGTGATACCAATTTAACATAAGGTGTTTCACCGCAGCCTGCACAAGCGCCAGAGAATTCAAATAACGGTTTGCGAAGCATTGCGCCTTTGATTGTTTTGGTTGTATTTTTACCCATTACATTGTCAGGTAATTCATCAAAGAATTTTTCGTTAACTATTTCACCAACTGCAGTTTCAGCTTCAATGCTTGACCAGGTAAGTGCTTCTTTGCCTGCAACTTTTGACATCGGGCATTGGTCGATACATACACCGCAGCCTGTACAATCGTTGCAATATACCTGAACTTTGAATTTTTCGCCGTGGTCGTTTGGTTTAGCATCAACTGTCTTGAATGAAGCAGGTGCATTTGCCAAATCTTTTTCTTCTACAAGTTTAGTTCTGATTGCAGCGTGCGGGCAAGCACTTGCACAAATTCCGCACTGAATACAGGTTTCTGAGTTCCATTTTGGAACACGTGGAGCGATACCACGTTTTTCAAGACATGCTGTACCTGTTGGGATAACGCCATCAACGCTCATTGCTGAAACTGGGATATCATCACCTTTTTGTCTCATTGACGGTTCAATGATATTTTTAGCAAATTCATTGGCATTATCAGGTATCATTTTGACGTAATCAGCGTGAGCAACACCGTCTAATGAACTTGGTATAACAACTTCTTCTGTTGCGTTAATTGCTGCATCAATAAGTGCGAGGTTCATATTAACAACGTCATCGCCTTTTTTCTTAAAGGTTTTGGTTGTCATTTCTCTCATACCTTCATATGCCTGTTCAAACGGTATAATTCCGCTAACTTTGAAGTATGCAACCATCATAACGGTATTAGCGCCCTTACCACGCAAGCCGGGTTGTTCTTTAATAAGTTTTTCTGCATCTACATTGTAGAATTTGATTTTCTTATTGATGATAGTTTCCTGCATATCTCTTGTCAAATGAGAGAATGCTTCTTCTTTTGTCCAAGGGCTGTTAAGTAAGAATGTACCGCCTTCTTTAATACCTTTTAACAAGTCATATCTGCCGATGTATGCATGCGCAGAGCATGAAACAAAGTCGGGTGCTGTTATAAGGTATGTTGATTTAATCGGACTGTCGCCGAATCTTAGGTGTGAAACGGTTACACCGAATGATTTTTTAGAGTCATAAGCAAAGTATGCCTGAGCATCTTTGTTCGTATATTGACCGATAATTTTGATTGAGTTTTTGTTAGCACCAACCGTACCATCGGAACCCAAGCCCCAGAACATGCAGTTTGTAGTGCCTGCGGGTTCTGTAACGATGTGTTCTTCAATCGGTAATGATTTATGTGTTAAATCATCATTGATACCAACGGTAAATCCGTGGAAACCTTCTTTTTCAGAGTGTTTATAGATAGCAAGAACCATTGACGGAGTGAATTCTTTTGAAGCCAAACCGTAACGTCCGCCGATAACTCTGATACCTTTACCTTCTACGGCTGCTACAACATCTAAGTATAAAGGTTCACCGATAGCACCGGGTTCTTTTGTTCTGTCCATAGCAACAATTCTCTTAACTGTCGATGGAAGTGCTTGGTTAAATCTTTTAACGTCGAATGGTCTGTATAATCTGACTTTAACCAAACCGTATTTTGTGCCTCTTGTTGAGTTGAGGTATTCGATTGTTTCTTCAATAGTTTCACAGCCTGAACCCATTGCAACGATAACATCAGTTGCATCAGGTGCACCGACATAATCAAACGGATGATACTGACGGCCTGTTACTTTTGCAACTTTATCCATATATTCCTGAACGATGTCAGGTGTTGCTTCATAGTATTTGTTAGAAGTTTCACGACCTTGGAAGTAAACGTCACCGTTTTGTGCACCGACTTTTGAAACTGGCGCTTCAGGTCTTAAAGCACGAGCTCTGAATTCTTCAATATATTTTGGTTCTACTAATGAAGCTATATCTTCATATGAAATTTCTTCAATTTTGTGTACTTCATGAGATGTTCTGAATCCGTCAAAGAATTGTAAGAACGGAACTTTTGACTTGTATGTTGCCAAGTGAGCAACTAATGCCAAATCCATTTCTTCCTGAACGGAGTTTGCACTTAACATCGCATAACCTGTGTTTCTGCAAGCCATAACGTCTGTATGGTCACCAAATATTGCTAATGATTGAGCAGCGAGTGCTCTTGCTGCTACGTGAATAACGTGCGGGAGCATTTCACCTGCAACTTTGTGCATTACAGGAATCATCAACAGTAAACCTTGTGAAGCTGTGTAAGTTGAAGTTAAAGCACCTGCAGCCAATGAGCCGTGAACAGCACCTGCCGCTCCTGCTTCTGATTGCATTTCGGCAACTTTTACTTCTTTGCCCCAAATGTTTTTCTTGTGTTGTGATGCCCATTCATCAATCCATTCACCCATTGTAGATGACGGAGTAATAGGGTAAATTGCTGATACTTCGCTTAATGCATACGCAACGTGCGCTGCAGCGTAGTTACCATCAACAGTGATAGTTTTAGCCATAATATTATAACCTCCTTATTTATAACTTAATATCCACAACTAATTAATAAAATAATAATACAAACATAGTTCTTTTTAAACTTTTTCGCACAAAAAAAGAAGACTTTTTTAGTCTTCTTTTTTGTTATTATATTGTGAAAATTAAATTAGCCTACTGAAGTGAAGCTTCCGCAGTCACCGCTTGCAAAACTGCTGAAACTTCCGCCGAAATCTCCGCCGAATGATTCACTGTAAGAGCCGATTTCACTCATTCCGGTCAATGCCTGTGAATACTCGCTTTCATAACCTGCACTCGCAAGTACATATCCTTCACCTGCATATTGTTCATAATCAATTTCTGCCTGAACGGAAAACATATACATGTCATATTCGTTTGCGGCTAACAAACTTTTTGGCTGAGTGCTTTTTGCAAGAATACCCGAATTTTCTACCGGATGGTTTTTGATATTTGAATTTTTACTTGATTTATGAGCCTTTTCGCCAAACAATAAAATCATTTTAATCTCCAAATCTCTCGTGTTCTTACATATATATAAAGGTCAGAAAATAAGTCTGATTTCAGCATGGTACGGTTTTGTTACAATTCGTAATAATAATGTTTAATAAATTTAAACCCATGGATTGATGTACTTTAAATCTAAAAGTTTTAGTATAAATGTGGAGATTAGGGAGGAGAGAACATGAAAAAAATATTTCTGGTACTCGGGTTCTTAATTGTATTTATAATAACCGGATTAAATGTTAATGCAAAAACAAACCAATTGCACACAGTTACTTTAGAAAGAAATAACGAAAGTTATAATATAGTTCTTGATACAGATGGTTTATCAAAAGTAAAGAGGAAGGTCATATCGGATAATGAAATCGTGCTTGAGCTTTCAGGTATCACCTCGTCTGATACAGTTAATGCTCTTTATAAAGGTACCGGCACGATTGATAATCTTGTTATAGAGCATGCAGGACTTAATAAGTTAAGAATTTATATTTCTGCACATAATATTGGCTCGGCTTCTGTTATTATGCAACCCTCTGTCGGGGCTGAAACTGTTGTAGGGAATGAATTCCCTACTGATAAAGCAGTTTGGACAGTGTTTGTACTCTTCGTGCTTGGAGTTGTTATAAAACGTTCGATAAAGCGTACAAATGAAGATAGTAGTATTTCAATTAAACGTGATATCAAAGACAGAGAAATAGCCCTTTACAGGCAATATAGAAAAAGCATTGACGAGGGTGTAAGTCTGCCTTTTAAAGAAGCTAAAATGCACAATATACTCAAAAAAATTGATCGAAAAATTGATGAAAGATTATCAATGTCTATAAAATAAAACTTACTTCAATTATTTAATATATCCCTAAAACATTTATTTATTGGCAAGTCAAATGACTTGCTTTTTTATTATCCGAAATATTTGTTTATAATCTTTTCTATTGTTTTTGCAGAATTGCCTGTCCCATACGGGTTCTGCGCTTTCAATCTTGTTTCCTGCTTATCTTTATCCAATATTTCTTCAGACAGGTTTACTATTTTATTATAATCCGCACCTACAAGCACTGAAACCCCTGCATCTATTCCTTCCTGACGTTCTGTTTCATAGCGCATTACAAATGTCGGACAACCAAAACTGGGCGCTTCTTCCTGTATTCCTCCCGAATCCGTAAGTATAAGTTTTGCATTCTTCATCAAATAAACCAAATTAGGGTAATCGAGAGGCTCAAGGAGATTGACATTATCATATTTTTGCAGTTTTTCATAAACTTTTCCGCGTACGTTCGGGTTCGGGTGAACAGGCAAAACAAAAGTGTGGTCTGAATATTTTTGTACAAGATGTTCTATCGCATAAAGAATACGGTCTATTCTTTCTCCATGGTTTTCTCTGCGGTGAATGGTAATTAAAACAAGTTTATCGTCAATTTTTATGTTTTTATCTTCATAAAACTTTTGTGCTTTTTGCATTGTTTCGTCGCTCAGGCAGTATAGTGCATCAATTACTGTGTTTCCTGTTATATATATTGTGTTTTCTTTAATTCCCTCATTAAGCAAAGCTTTTTTGTTTTTCTGCGTAGGGGCAAAATTAAGTGCCGTAACACGGGAAGCCATCTGACGCATAATTTCTTCAGGAAAAGGTTCAAAAATATCATAAGACCTTAACCCTGCCTCAACATGGAAAACAGGAATTTTTCGGTAGTAACTTGTTAAAGCTCCGCACAGAACTGTCATTGTATCGCCCTGTACTATTGTTGCATCTATATCGTATTTTGAGAAAACCTCATGCTCTAACGATGACAATATTCTTGACTGAACATCTGCTAATGCTTGATTTTCCCTCATGCAGTCAAGATTTATATCAGCTTTTAAATTAAAATAACTCAAAGTCTGATTAGAAAGTTCTTTTTGCTGTTCGGTGTTGCAGATAATGACATTGTACCTGTCAGGATACTTTTTAAGTTCAAGTATCACAGGTGCAAGTTTAATAACTTCGGGTCTTGTTCCGAATACAAAAAGTATATTTTTTTTTCTCATAACTTGAGTTTATAATAAAAATTCAAGTTTTTCAATTTTCATATATATCTTTTTGGTTGCTACAAGTTGTGGTTTTTTATATTATGGTAATGTTGTTTAATATATTCACTAAAGGAGTAATTATTATGTTAGATTTATACGTTTCACCATATTGCCCATATTGCAAGAAGGTTATCACTTTTTTGCAAGATAATGACATTGAGTATAGCGAAAAGGATGTCAGTAATAGTGAAAATTTTGACAAACTCGTTTCTCTTGGCGGAAAGGATCAGGTCCCGTTTTTAAACGATACGGATAATGATGTTTTGATGTATGAATCGGATGATATAATTGCTTACATCAAATCTCTTCGGGAATAATTATTTAATATGAACAACAGTGAATACAATTTTTATAACTTTGATGGTGAAGACTGCACATCAAGGGGTACTTGCACGCTTTCTCCCGGTGTAGTCTCACTGCAGGAACTTGTTTTGTATTTTATAAAACTTGCATCATTTTACATTGTGAAACTCTCTGATTTTAATCTTTATAATCCAAAGATTGAAGATGAAATTATAAACGACATAGCTTCGCTTATATATATAAACGAATACAGTGAAAAGCAGATGTATGAACTCGCAATGCGCTGTTATTATATTTTTGCCAACTCCAAAAATCGTTATTTGTATGAATGTGCTCAAATTTCATCTAAACCATTTATAATTGATGAAATTGTTTCTTTCGATGAAAATTTTTCGCTTTCAAAATCGATTAATGCCGGAGATATTTTATTAAGACGTATATACAATACCGTTAGTGATGATAATAGAAATTTTTTACAGATTCTTTTCGCAGTTTTAAAAAGCACATGTCAAAATATTTCTAAACTTTTTGATTTCGGTGTAAGGGAAAATTTTTCGATATTTGATGTTCTGAATTTATTGAGTTTTATTGGTTCTAATGAAAATGATTTGCAAGTGATAATTGCTAATATTAATTCACTCTCAATTCTTGATTATCAACTCAAATTAAAGATTTCCAATACTCTTTTTGAACATTATGGCATGGTTTCTGAGGTTATTGTCTCCCATTCTACAAGAAGAGGTAAATGTATATTGGTATCAGGGAATAATTTTAATGATCTAGTTCAAGTTTTGGAGTATACAAAAGGGAAAAATATTGATGTATATACTCATTCAAATCTTCTAATCAGTCATAGCCTTGAAAAATTTAAAAAATATGCCAATCTTAAAGGGCATTATGGCAGGAGCAGCGAAAATTGCATAATAGATTACGGAACTTTTCCTGGGGCAATTTTGCTTACAAAGAATTCAAAAAATAATACAGAATATCTATATAGAGGTAAAATTTTTTCTAATGATTATATCACTCCTCAGGGAGTAATAAAAGTAGAGAATAATGATTATTCCCCAGTAATTGAAAGCGCCCTTAATTCTGTAGGATTTAAAAAAGGCCGTCAAAAACCCGATTCGAATTTAGGCTTTAATGAACAAGATGTTGACCAACTTATAGATAAACTCATAGAACGGCTTGATTCCGGCAGATTGCTCAGGTTGTTTGTTGTGGGGATGAATTCATTTTCTGATGTCCAAAAGGAGTATTTCGATATATTTTTCGCGAAATTGCGTTCTGATGAATTTGCAATTAGTTTTTATTATGAATCGGATAGAAATAATGTTGTAACCATAAATGTTGGTAATTATACCCCGCTTGCGACTTTTATTCTAAGCAAACTTGTAGCCAAGAATAAGTACCTTGATAAGATGTATTTTGTTTTTCCGACTTGTGATGTTACATCAATTTCAAGTGTTATTAAGCTGAAAAATATTGGGGCAAATAATATATATATTGCTTCGTGTTCTCCAAGAATTATTAATCCGTCTGTTTTTGATACATTGAAAAATTATTATTATATAAAAGTTTCTTCAAACCCGCTAAACGATTTGAAGCAGATACGAAAAAACACCTCTCAGTGATTTGAAAGGTGTTTTCTTCATATATTTGACTGCATACTCAATATTAGTATCTGTAATGAGCGAATGCCTTGTTAGCTTCAGCCATTTTGTGGGTATCTTCACGCTTTTTGCATGCAGCACCTGTTCCGTTGGAAGCATCAATGATTTCGTTTGTTAACTTGTCAGTGAACGATTTCCCGCCTCTTTTCTTAGCGGCTTCAATAATCCAGGATGAAGAAAGTGCAAAGCCTCTGTCTGCTTTAACTTCAATTGGAACTTGATATGTTGAACCACCGATACGGCGAGCTTTTACTTCCAATAGCGGAGTAGCGTTTGTCATAGCCTTTTGGAAAATTTCTATCGGATCTTCATTAGTTCTTGCTTTGATAGAATCTAATGTTGCATAGAAAATTCTTTCAGCTAATGATTTTTTACCGCGTCTCATAATTCTGTTTATGAATTTTGAAACATCTACGCTATTATATACCGGATCTGCTAAAGGTATTCTTTTTGCAGGTTTAGAACGTCTTGACATTACTATTTACCTCCTTTTTTATCTCTTTTAGCGCCGTATTTAGATCTTGATTTTGCTCTGTTAGCAACACCTGCGGTATCTAATGTACCACGGATAATGTGATAACGAACACCTGGAAGATCCTTAACACGACCGCCTCTAATCATAACAACAGAGTGTTCCTGTAAGTTATGACCGATACCCGGGATGTATGAAGTAACTTCAAATCCGTTTGTTAATCTTACTCTGGCAACTTTTCTAAGTGCTGAGTTTGGTTTTTTAGGGGTTGTAGTGTAAACCCTTGTGCATACTCCGCGTCTTTGAGGGCAATTCATCAAAGCAGGAGATTTTGTTTTTGATTTTAGTACTTTTCTTTCCTGACGTACTAATTGGTTAATGGTTGGCATAATTTCTCCTTTTTACCATTTGCCCATACTCTGCCTTTATTGAAACACGCTTGGGCGTCACGCTTTCGGCTACTTTTACAACTTAACCGTTCATATTTCAGCACGCTAAACGGTTAGTGTAATACTATAAAACATCAAGCAAAGTCTATTGTCAACAAGTTTTTAACGTTTTATTAAACTTGATACTTTATAAATAACAGGAAATTTCCCGATTAAACAAAAAATGACGCAGTATAGAATTAGCACTCGGATAAACAATTCGGGAATAGAACAAGATATTAAAACAGGCTTGAAAAATAAATCGTCTATTCTTGTAAATAAACCTTTAATGATCGGAATATGTGTAAATATGCTATATAATATTTTCCAGCCCATACCGATTACAAATATTGTGAATGCAATGATAATTGACTGATAAACATTGAATGTAAAAAACTTTGACGGTATTTTCTTTGCAAAGTACAAAATAACAAGCACGATTATTCCGCCCCAGCCTGCAGTCAAGTATGAAATTGCAGAGCCCAATCGGCTCCATATTCCGACATCTTCGCCAACGTACCGCATAATTAACCTTTGTGTAAAGATTCAATATAATCTTCAATAACCTGAGAATATATTAAGCGGTATTCATCGTTTGTCGGTTCAATAGCAATTGCCGCACGATAGGACTGAATTGCCTGTTCTATGTCATTATCAAGATAATGAGCATTACCTAACAGTTCAAATGTTTCAGCATTATTCGGGGCAACTTGCAGAGCTTGCCTGTAAGTTTCAATTGCTTCTTTAATTCTTCCCTCATTTGAATATAAGTTTGCCAAAAGTACGTACGCAGAGGATTCTTTTGGGCTATATTCGATTGCCTTCCTGTACATACCTTCTGCTATATCAAATTCCTTAAATTCTGTTAATGAAATTGCATAGCAGATATAGATTCTGTATTTGTCATCTGTCATAGACAGCGCTTTTTCGTAATATTTATATGCTTGCTCTCTGTCCTTTGTAAGTGTCAGCGCATTTGCTATACATACCGCAACAAGTTCATTGTCAGGCGCAAGTACAAAAACTTTCTTAAATAGTTTTAAGGCAGTTTCATATTCAAACAATTTGAAACAAACATTTCCTAAATCAATCAGGGCATTAGCATTATCCGGTTCCAGAGAAAGAGCCTTTTCGTAATATGCCTTTGCTTCAACATATTCTTTGTTATCCTGATACAAAAGCGCAATAGCGTTATAGATTTCAGCATTTGTCGAATTTAAATCAATTGCTCTGTTGTAATAGAACAACGCTTTGTCAAAGTTTTTCCATTCCGCAAAAACATTCCCTATATTATAATATATAAGGTAGTTTTTGGGGTTAACTTCCAATGCTTTGTTGTAATATTGCAGAGATTTGCGAAAATCTCTTTCATAAAACCACATTGTACCCATACCGACCAAACCCTGAACATCATCTGGCTTAATGGCAAGCAGACTGTCTAATACGGACATGACTTTGTCATAATCTTTTATGCCCAAATAGAGTTCTGCAAGTTCGTGGTAGTTTTCAATATTGTTTGGCTCTTGCGCCATTTTTAGTGTCAAAGCACTAATCTTCTCATTTAATTCATTATTTTCCATAGCATTTATATAATATATTATTACTTCATTTTTGTAAATTAAGTTAAGATAAATTAATTTATATGTAGCCCCATTATCTATATGTATCAAGCATTTATGCCGTTATATATAAATTATTATATATTATGTTTGTTACATTTCTTAACAAAAAGCATATAAAAAGGCAATTATTGAAAATAAAAATTTTTTATATAAATACGAGGACACTAACATAAGGATATTAGAACAATGGGTTTCTTATTAGGAGCATACGGTAAACTTGCTGCGGGATCTAGATACAGATCCTTACAAGCTCGTATGATGCGCATCCAATCTAAAATTAGACGCGCAACCCGTGACGTTGCAAACATGGAAAAAATGATTGACCGTCAGCAGAAATCCATGGAACAACAACTAACCTTACAGAATACGATGTCTAAGCAGATGTATCAGAACCAGATGTTGAGTTCAATGTCAACATCTCCGGAATATGCAGCAGCTTTGAAAAAGTTACAAACGGAGGGCTTATCAAATGAAGAAAGGTCTGCTGCTGCTGCTACAGTATCGCAGGCTCAACAGATGTTCTCTTCACAAGTTTCGCAAATGAGTTCTTATGCTGATACTCAAACTGCAATGTCAAAACAGCAAATTGAAGATCAAATTGAAATGATGAGAGAAGCAATGCTTGAACCTCTCAAAGATGAAGAAGATTCGTTGCAGTTGGAAAAAGACACTTTGGAATCTCAAATTCAGGTCGCAAAAGCAGATTACGAAGCATGTCAGAAGATGGAACAAGCAGATGTCAAAATGCTTACTCCAAACTACACCGGCGGACAATAAGAAATTTCAAGTCAGGAAAATCAAAGGCAAGGGATATAATTTACAAAAAACGGGACTTTCACAAAGCCCCGTTTTTTTTGATATTAATGAAACAAATGGCTGGATTGCTTCGCTATCGCTCGCAATGACATGAATATCTTATTTAATCCAATCCACATGTCCTGTGATGCCGATAGATGCATTGTTATCAATATCAATAACGTGTTTTATTATCGAATGAGCGGTCAAAAGCAAATAAGGATTTACTTCCGTAGTTTGTCCCATATCAACGCTTGCTTTTGCCTTGTCACCCGACGGTTTAAAGTCCTTTTTCACCTCGTAAGAAGTCAGTGTATCAACCGAATAGTGCTTTTTATCCTTATCAAGACGCATGTCAAGTTCATCTTTGGGGAAGTTTTCAGCGCACTGAATTGTAACCTGAACAGAATTTGAGGTTTCAAGAAACAGGGTAGCAACAACCGTTCCGAAATTTATTGTAGTAATTGTTACCGTAAGAATGCTGTCGCTTTCTGACGCACCCTCTTTTTGTGTTACATCAAGGTCAAAATCAACCCCCTCTTTAAGCGGGAGCCATGGCAGATAGAGCAATAAAAGCAGTTTCATTGTTTTGGTCGGGTTATTTTCCGATGCAACCGCAATACTCTGGTTAATGAGTTTTGCCATCTCTTTTAACTGCGACAGGTCATTTATCCCCATTTTTGATGCCTGTGTCATTGTCATAATGAGTTTTGTCAGCGCTTCTTTACCGTTAGCCTGAAGCATTTGGGCGATTTGGTTTAGATTTATCATCCCGTTAGACAATATCTCAAGATTTTTTAGTGATGCCTGAAGTTGTGTGCTCATCTGTTTATTTACGATTTCAGACATGTTTGTAAAATCAAGCCCCTGAAGTTGGGCAAGAATTTGTGCCTGAAGTTGGGAAATTGAATTTCTCTGTGCTGCAAGCTGAGATGAAAACATCGCATTAAATTGTCCCGTATTCAGTCCTCTTTGCATCATATAGATAAATTCGTTGATGTTTTTGGGTACACCCATCAGGTCTTTTGCATAAATTGCTCTATCAAGGCTTTTTAGGGTGCTCATTTGTAAATTTTGTGTTTGTGGCATAGCCTGTTCTGATGCAACCTGCTTTGCAACGGCAGATGCTGAAGTTTCTGCACTTGTCGGCGGTGGTGCAGCCTGACGCTGATTAATAGCAGCCTGTCTGATTTGCTGCTGCCTTAGTGCATTATTATTAAATTGGCCGATATTAAAGTCTGACATACAACAATTTTAACAATTTTTTGCCAAATGTAAAGTATTTTGACCTATTATTCGGACATCGGCATATAAGCTTGAGGATAACTGTAATCTTCCAAAAAACCGAGATTTTTGTATAATCTCAGAGCCTGTAAATTGTTTGTTTCTGTCGTGGTATTTATTTCTGTGACATTTGACATTACACGATTATTTAATATCTCATCCATCGAGCGTTTGAGCATAAGTGTGGATAATCCCTTGCCCTGATGTTCTTCCGTTATTCCTACAAGCGGAATGTTCACTATTGAGCCGTTTGTAATATTCATAAATGAAAATCCGACAGGATGTTCATTGTAAAGCAAAACACTTGTCGCTTCAGGCAGGAACTTTGCATAAACATCTTTTACAACTTTTGAGATAATATCCCTGCAACCTGAAATTGTTTTAAATCTCGGGTCAAAAAGTGCATCGGAACTTTCTTTAAACGATTCCTGAATTACCTCAACCGCATCATCAAAATACTTATCATCCCATTTTACAACTCTGTAATTTTGCGGGAGTTCAACCATTCTTGCCCTTGAGAAGAGTTCTTTTGATTCTGTCCCGCTTGTTCTAAAACGCAAAACTTCTATCCCGACAAACTGAAAACCCTCTCTGACAACTGTTCCGATTAGTGTTTTCTGGTTGCCTAACATCGGATAACAAACAATTTTATGTTTTCTTGTTTCTTTGGTAAGCTCCAAAAATTTATTAAGGAGTTCTCTTGCGTGGTCGATATAATTTTCCTGCTCGGTGCAGTGAATAATGTTGAGTTCAATTGCCTCCGAGATTGCCGTTGTATAAACCAAAAAACCAACCAGACGGTGATTATCATAAAGTACAATGCAGTCAATAAAACCTTTTTCAACAGAATCCAAAAAACCGTCGTAATCTATCGGTTCAAGTTCAAAATTGTATTCCGCTTTTGCTTTTGAACAAAAATCATCATATATCAGTTCAAAATTTTCATAATCTTCAAGGGTTAAAAGTTTGGTGCTGTACATCAAATTCTCCTTATAACGAATGGTGCATTCTCTCTTTTTTGGTTTCAAGATATCTCTTATTATACGGAGTAACCTCCGATTCTACTTTTATTATATCGTTTATTTCCAATCCGTAACCCTCTAAACCGATGACTTTTTTAGGATTATTGGTTATGAGATTAAATTCTGTGTAACCCAAATCACGAATTATTTGCGCTCCTGTGCCGTAATCACGCAAATCAGATTTAAAACCAAGCGATAGGTTTGCTTCAATAGTGTCTTGTCCTTGTTCTTGCAACTTGTAGGCTTTAATCTTGTTGCATAAGCCGATTCCTCTGCCTTCGTGGTCAGTCAGGTAAACAACTGCCCCTTTGCCGTAGTCGTTTATATAACGCAGAGCATTGTGTAATTGTGAATTGCAGTCGCATTTCAGGCTGTGAAAAATGTCGCCTGTCAGACACATACTGTGAACTCTGACTGCAGGAATTTTATCCGAACCGTCATCTTTTACAAGAGCAACGTGTTCGTGGCCGTTTAATTGATTTTTATAGCCTATCAGTTGAAAATCGCCGTATTTTGTCGGTAAATCAGCCTGTGCTTCTCTTGTTACAAGTTTTTCTGATTTTAAACGATAAGCAATAAGTTGCGTAACAGTAATAAATTTTAATCCGTGTTTATCGGCAAATTCTCTTAAATAATCCCTTCTTGCCATGTGCCCGTCAGGTGCCATAACTTCGCACATCAGCCCAGCGCTTCTGTGACCGCAGATGCGTGCCATATCAACAACTGTTTCGGTATGCCCTGTTCTTTCTAACACTCCGCCATCTCTTGCAACGCAGGGGAAGAGATGACCGGGACGTCTAAGGTCTGACGGCAAAGCATCCGGTGCAATTGCGACTTCAACCGTTTTTGCCCTGTCATAAGCCGAAATCCCTGTAGTTACACCGTATTTTTCATCCGCATCAATACTTACAGTAAATGCCGTTTTCATTCCTTCTGTATTTTGGTCAACCATCTGCGGAAGGTCAAGTTTTTTTGCAATATCAGATGAAATTGCAAGACAAATAAGACCTCTGACTTCACTTGCAAGGAAATTGACAATTTCAGGGGTAACCATTTGTGCCGAGATTATCACATCGCCTTCATTTTCTCTGTCTTCATCATCAGCAACAATAATAGGTTTTCCCGCTTTAAAATCTTCTATTGCATCTTCAATGCTGTCAAATCTGAATTTTTCCATCTACACAAACCCGTTTTCTTTTAAAAATTCCATACTGATATTGCTCTTTGTCTTATTATCACCAAATCCAAGCAATTTTTCAACATATTTCCCTAGAATATCCGTTTCAATATTTACACTGTCACCTGTTTTGAGGTATTTCAAAACGGTATTATCGTAGGTATGCGGTATTATTGCAACCGTAAAAGTATTATCATTGACATTCGCAACAGTTAAACTAATTCCGTTTACCGTAATCGAGCCTTTGTAAACGACATATTTTGCCTGATTTAGGGGAATTTCAAATTCTAAATTATAAAAATCAGATAGTTTTTCAATTTTTATAAGTTTGCCTATGCAGTCAATATGCCCTGATACAATATGTCCGCCAAGTCTTGAATTAAGCGTTAATGCTCTTTCAAGATTTACAAAATCACCTGTTTTAGCATAGGAAAATGTAGTAACTTTGAGTGTTTCATCACTTAACATAACAGAAAATGATGGCGAATCAAACTCAATAACAGTCTGGCATACCCCGTTTACGCTGATGCTGTCGCCAATTTTAATATCAGAAAGAATATTTTCGCATTCAATAGTAAGTTTTGCGCTGTTTGAAAGCAATTCAAACGATTTTATTTTCCCTAATTCTTCAATAATACCCGTAAACATAACTATACAATAGCACAATTATTTTATTTTTGAAACTATCTTAAACTTTCAGGAACTGCTATAGGAATTTGCTCGGTTTTTGGTATAGGAGCCTGATTTTTCTTAAAACTGTTATTTATATCTGAAGGAGTAACCTGATTAACTGTTTGCGGAGAATTCTTTGCTGCATCAAGTGCTTTTTCTTTTAGCTCGTTAGCTTCTTTTAAAAGAGCCTCTTCATCTTCTGTTTTTGTAGTTTCACTTTCTGCATTTTCTTCATTTTCTTCCCCGATTGGTTTACCCTTATCACTTAAAATTATTGTAGGATAATCAAAATCCTTTGTTCCATACTTTTGTGTGGCTACCGTCATTACATCTTTCCAAATTTTTGCCGGAATTGTCCCCCCTGTTAAACCATGCATTTGTTTATTGTTATCGTCTCCAACCCATACACCTGTTACAATGTCAGGAGTATAACCGACAAAATATGCATCTTTGTAATCATCTGTTGTACCCGTTTTCCCGGCTGCAGGTTTACCGATATTTGCGCCCATACCTGTACCGTTTGTAATAACAGTTTTCATCATTGCAGTCATCTCTGCAGCTGTATTTGAGCTCAATTGATGCGAAGATTTTGTTCCTGTTGCTCTGTATAATACACGTCCCCTTGAATCCTCAACTCTTTCAATAGCATAAGGTTCTACAACATATCCTCCGTTTGCGAATGCACCATATGCCCGAACAAATTCAAATAATTTTACCCCGTTTGAACCAAGCGAAATGGTATAATCTTTTTCCAGCGGGGTTGTTATTCCTAAAACCCTTGCAAGTTGTATAACCGAATGAACGCCGATTTCTCGGATTACTCTAGCCGCACAAACATTTGACGAAACCATTAGAGCTTTGTAAAGCGGAATTTTTCCTCTGTATTTATTTCCATAGTTTCGTGGTGACCATTTTGAAATTGTTAGCGGGCTATCGTCAACAATATCGTTCGGGGAATAACCTTTTTCCATCGCTGCAGCGTAAACTATCGGTTTGAATGCTGATCCCGGCGGGCGGATCGCCTGTGTAACACGGTCAAATTGTGATTCGCCATAATTCTTCCCACCGGCATAAACCAAAATTTTACCATCTATAGGACTAAATGAAAATATTGCTGCCTGTTGAGATTTGCTTGTTAGTCCGTATGCTTTCATATTGGCAAGTATTGATTCATTTGCTTTTTCCTGTGCTTTTGAGTCAAGAGTTGTTATAACTTTATACCCACCATGAATAACTTCGGTTTCGTGAAAACCTAATTTTTCAAGCTCTTTTATTACGTAATCGCTGAAGTAAGGTGCCTTGTTTGTTGTATAAAGCTGAGGAACATCGCTAAGTTCTATATCAGCATCAATTGCCTTTTCATATTCTTCTTTTGAAATATATTTCATAGCCAGCATTCTTTTTAGAACCTGATTTCGACGTTTTTTTGCAAGTTCTTTGTTGTTGTATGGGTTATAAACAGAGGGAGCTTGAGGTAAACCCGCAATAAGTGCAAGATCAGGAAGTGTCAGTTGATTTAACTTTTTATTAAAGTATGTTTTTGCAGCTCCTGCTACTCCGTATGAACCTGCTCCGAGGTATACATTGTTAAGGTACATTTCTAAAATTTTGTCTTTCGAAATAGTTTTTTCAATTCTGGTTGCAACTTCAAGCTCTTTTACTTTTCTTATAAGTGTTCTTTCATTTGAAAGAAATAATATTCTGGCAAGTTGTTGAGTTATGGTACTTGCACCTTGCACAGTATGCATAGCAAGGACATTTTGAACGGATGAACGTACTATACCGAATAAATCATAGCCTCTATGCTTATAAAAGTTTTTATCCTCAGTTGCTATAATTGCATTTACCAAATCTTTCGGGACATCTTTGAGTTCAACTTTGTCGTATGTGTATGCTGTAAATGTTTTTATAATTTCACCATCTGATGAATAAAATTTTGTGACTATGTTTGGTCTGAAATCTCTTAAATTTTCGATTGGAGGTAGAGACGAAAGATATAGATTTAGCGCAATTACACCTGCAATCGTAAGAGCAGAAAAAACAATGATAAACATTTTTAAATAATTAAAAAAGTTGTTCGGTTTATTTGTTCTTTTTTTTTCTCTTGCAGTACCTTTTTCTGCTCTAAGTTTTTTGTAGGAATCATACGACCTTGACATGTTATTCTCTCCCTAATCAAGTGTAAATATTATATCATGAAAATCAAAAATCAATAGATTAACAAAATAAGTTTGTTTGTCTTTATTATTTTTGAATATTGCTCTGAGGTTGTTTTTTTATTTTTGCAAAATTATGTGTAAATTTTTAAAAATGTTATGTTATAATTATCCTGTAAAATATTATTTAGTGTTTTTAGGCTTAGTATTTTATATACAGGAAAAGGAGTATGTTATGAATTTTTTTATCAGTGAAAAGAATTTAGCCATTTATGCAACGTTATTTGTTATTGCTGCTATTGCAGGCATAATTGTCGGATGTCGGGTATCGGATGGCGGAGTTGGCTTGTATACGACATTAGCAATTATGACTTTTGGTCTGCTTCCTTTTGTAAAAAGGATTGTATTATTTATCGGACGAAAAGTTATTGATTTTGCATCAACTGTGGATCTTGTAATTGTCATGTCCATTCTTGTTTTTGGTATTTTCTATAAGGCAAATTCAGGATATTTTGGTCAGATGTTAAGTTATTGGTGGTTTGTATTAGCAGCTTTTTTATATCTTGTTTATGCTGCATTAAAAAACTATGTTCTTTACTTGCTTATCGATATAAGAGATTCTTTACATAAGCTTGCACACGGGGATAAAGAAAGTATAAATGATAATACTGATGATTCAAATTCTATAGAAGATGTCCCGGAAGATTCAAAGTATTGCCCTTATTGCGGTAAAATTATTAAAAAAATTGCGAAAAAATGCAGATATTGCGGCGAATGGTTAAATAATGAGAATAGTGAGGTATCAAATGAAGAAAATAATTGATAAAGTTTGCTTTCTGATAACTGTTTTTATGGCTATGTTTTTTTTAAGTGGCTGTGCAAATCTCGATTCTCAACTTACAATTGATAAACAAGGCAATGCTACATTAAGGGAAAAAACTTTGGTATCACAAGAGTTGCTTAATTTTGCTGATGTTAATTTGAATAAAAGAGTCGCTCAAATTAATTCTTCCCCTGATTATACAGCAGAAAGAGTTCAAGAGAATTCATTAGTTGGAATTGTCATTACTCGAAAATTCCAGAATATTGAGAATAATGATATTTCTTTTGAAGAATTTAATTTAGATGATTCTGTATCAACAAACCTTGATAGTGAAAAATTTGTTGACGTATCTAAATCTTTTTTTATAACGAAATATTCTATAAATTTTAATATTGACTTAGGTGAAGATGTTGATTATGTAAAGACAAAATTTTCAATAGTAATTCCTGTAGATGCAAAGGATACAAATGCAACAAATGTCAATGCAAAACAGCATGAATATACTTGGGATATAACACAACCGAAACAAAATATTTCCTTAACATACGAAATATTAAATATGACAAATATTTTATTGTGCTTAATTCCTGTTTGTACAATTTTTGTAATTGTATTCATCCTCTTGTTATTCCGTCTTAATCGCTGTAAATCCTTGACGAAGTCTTGTCCGCTATGCGGTGAATCAATAAATGCTGATGCTAAGAAGTGTATATATTGTGGAGAATTGTTAGATAGAGGCGATAATATACATTAAATAATGTAAGGTACGGAAACTGTACCTTACATTATCATTGTAAATCAAATTATGCTATTCGTTACAGCCAAAAGCGATTGTAATGTGTTCTCTTGGGTTGACAGCAGAGATTTTGTAACCTCTAGGGTCAACAAGATATGCAAATTCATCACCTGTTGTCTGGAATAAGCCCATTGTGCCTGATACTGCTGTTCTTGTTACATCAACCGGCGCCTTAACGGTTTCAAACAAACCGTCGCCAAGACTTCTTGCGGCTGCCCCGAACTGTCCGGAGAATGAATGTCCGAGCATATAACCAGCATCGTTTGTGACGTTTTCTGCGGCGTTACCAAGATTAGTCAAAATACCGCCCGTTGTTCTGCCGACAATACCGATTAACGAACCAGTCCATGTAAACGGCATCTGTACAAGTCTTGCTACAGGGTTAAGATTTTTCTGTTTATTTACCTGTGCCTGCAAAATTTGTTTTGGCAGTTTTGTTTTGCACTTGCCGTTAGAAATACTTGTAAATGCAAGTTTTAATGCCCCTTTGTTGCACCCAGAAGGTCTGATAACTTCGACTACTTGACCTGTTACGGTTGAACCGCAAGGATATTTTACACCGTTAATTGTCACCGCTTCAAGAGTGTTTGCTCTGAAATACTGACCGACGTGAGATGATTTAGCATTTACTTGGTCAATCATTGATAATTTCAGTGTAGGAATTTTTACTATTTCTTCCTGTTCAATAAGTGCCTGTTTTTCTATCGGACATGCAGGGCAAATATTATTTGCAGTCTGAGGGTTTTTATCGTAACCAAGTGCAACTCTTGTATTTTGCATCATTGATGCAATTTCTGCTCTTGTTGCATCACGGTTAGGCATGATTAAGTTCGGATTTAGGCTGTCACTTAATGCACCGTTTTGAAGTGATTTTGCAACGGGGATTCTTGCCCAGTTAGGAACTTTGTTGCCATCCGCATACTGACTTAAAATCTGGTCTGCCTTGCATGCATCAATGTCGCATGTCATACCTTTTGAAATCGAAGTTAATGCTTCGACACGGGTTACGGGGTTGTGAGGTTTGAAGGTGTGGTTTGGATAACCTCTCAACAAGTCCTCATCAACTGCCTTTGCAATAGCAGGATTAGCCCAGTTGTTTGTTGAAACATCACTGAATTTTGACGTTGTATGTCCGTCAGGACACATATTGAAACCTTTTACAAGCATTGTAGCAAATTCTGCACGTGATATGTTTCTGTTAGGTTTAAACATACCATCAGGATAACCGACGACAACGTTATTTATTGCAAGTTTATCAATATCGCAAGAAGCCCAGTATCCGTTTGGCACGTCAGGGAACATTCCGCCTGTAAATGCAGGAGCAGCAGCACCTGTAATGTTTTCCTTAATTGTGTAAGGTACTAATGACTTTTTTACGGCATCAATTGAGTTTGACGTTTTAATATCAATAGGGCAACCTTTTGCGCCATCCATATTAACGCTTACACCGTTGTTGCATTTCGGGCATTCGTTTAAACATGGCATAGATGCCGCAGCACCTGTTATCTGGCTTTGAGTTTGCGATGAAATAGTAGTGCCTGCAATATCAGAACTTAACCTTGATGCGGGACAACCTTTCATAGCCGTTTCTGTTGAGAAAATTGAATTGGCGGGTTCACCCACATAATTATTTGTACCGTAAACAGCCTGCGGATAACCGTAAACCTGTTTCATCTGCGTGCTGTCAGGTTTGCCTGATTGCGGGCAAAGCGCAGTTGATGGTACGGCAGGTTTGTCGCAAGTGATTTCATCGTTGCATGGTGTTTTTACAGGACAAGCCTTTTTCTTTTTACAACCGCAGTCTGCTTTTGCTCTTTTACACTTGTTACACTGTGGTTTTGCGCAGTCTGACGGACCTGTCACAACAGGCAAAGCCTCATTCTGTGTACACGGGCAGGCAGCCATTGCAGTATTCAAGGAACACGTTGCTATTCCAACAGCAATCGCCGCTGCCGCAGTTAGTTTTTTAATTGACATTTTAACCTCCTTGTGTTGTTCAAGTTTTTGTTTTCGACAAAAACCTTTAAAAAACGAACTCATAGAAGATTATTTATATTTGTAACTTTTAAAACATTAGTAATTTATACAGTCTTACTGTATAGTTTTAATGTCTTTAAAACTATAAGTTGTTAAGAAGCCAAGTTTTATAAAATATATAATTAAAAACATTAGTCTAAAACTTTAACTACACCGTTTTTTATTATACTTTTTGCGCCTATAGGTAGGGTGATTTTTGTTTTGGCGTGAGTAATTTGATATCCGCTGTAAACGGGAATATTTAGTTCCTGCGCAATTTCTTTAAATAATTCATCAAGTTGGTTGTTGTATTCTTCTGTTCCAAGAAAATCCCCCAAAACTATTGCGGAAACACTATTCTTAAATTTATCAATATTTAAAAGTTGCCTGAATGAGCGGTCAATTTTGTAAACAGGTTCGTTTATATCCTCCGCAAAGAAAATAAATTTCTCATCAGGAATAAAATCAAGCCCGCATAATGAGCAAACTGTTGCTAAATTCCCGCCCCAAATTATTCCTTGTGCATCACCATTTTTGTATGTTTTAATATTTGGTGCGGTTATGCTTAAATTGACATTATTTAGTGCATTCCAAAAGTTTGAAGCGGTAAATTCGTCAAGTTCATCAGGCTGAAAATCCCCTTTAGGCATCGGGGAGGAAAATGTTATTAACCCTGCTTTTTTTAAAAACATTAAAGATAGAGCAGTAATATCAGAGTATCCGCAAAAGATTTTAGGGTTGTTTTTTATTAAATTGTAGTCAATTTTATTAATTAATCTTATGCACCCGTACCCCCCTCTTGCACACAAAATTGCCTTAATATTACTATCTAAAAATGCATTGTGGAGGTCTTTAAGACGTTGTTCATCATTACCTGCAAGATAACGGTCTTTATTGAATATATTTTTGCCTAATTTAATTTTGTAACCTAATCTTTCAAAATATTTTGCGGAATTTAGTATTTTATCTTCAGCAACATCTCCTGCCGGCGCAATAATAGATATCGTATCGCCTTTTTGAAGTTTATTTGGTTTAATTAAGTTCATAATTTACCCTTTTTAAAATAATCTTTGTTATAATAACTTTATCATGAATAAAAGTTATGTACCTTTATACAGAAAATACAGACCGCAGACCTTAGAACAAATTGTTGGGCAGGAGCATGTCAAAAGGGCTTTGACAAATGCCATTGAATCGGACAGAATTTCTCATGCATATCTTTTTACAGGCCCGAGAGGCACGGGGAAAACATCTACTGCGCGTATTTTTGCAAAGTCTTTAAACTGCGAAAAAGGACCTACAATTTCGCCATGCGGAGAATGCGAAAACTGTATAAATATTACAAAGTCTATTCCGATTGATGTAATTGAAATCGATGCGGCAAGCAATCGTTCCGTCAGCGACGCGGAAGAAATTATCCAGAATGTTGCTATGGCACCTGTTCACAGTCGTTATAAAATTTATATTATAGACGAAGTCCACATGCTGACACCGACCGCATTTAATGCCTTACTGAAAACACTTGAAGAACCTCCAGCAAATGTAATATTTATTCTTGCAACAACAGAGGTTCATAAGGTATTAGATACCATAAAGAGCCGTTGTCAGAGGTTTGATTTTAAACGTATTACAACGGATGATATTTCAAAACATCTTCGTTATATTTCTGATACTGAAAAAATTAATATAACAGATGATGCACTGAATTATATTGCATCAAATTCAGCAGGCGGTATGCGTGACAGTATCGCATTATTAGATCAGTTAAGCGTTTTAAATTCAAAAGATGCAATATGTGTTGATGATATAAACAGGCTTTTGGGAAGATTATCATTTGATGATTTGACAAAATTGTTTGAATATATTCTTAAATCTGACTCAAATACTGCACTTGAGGTACTGAATAATATTTATAATCAGGGTAATGAACCGTCGCAAATTTTATCAAATTTCCTTGAATATTTACGGAACGCTTTAATCTTAAAATCAACTGAACCAAAATCTGCATCTTGTATCGTACAGTTAAATGCCGAACAAGTAAGCAAACTGTCGACTTATCTGAATGATATTGAAACACATCAACTTGTTTCGCTGATTGATAAGTGTTCCGCATATATAAAGGAGCTGAAACTGACAACCAACCCAAAATTGTGGCTTGATGTTGCGGTTCTTGATATGGCAAATTTAACTGAGAATACAAAACTTGAAGATTTGCAAAATCGTTTACAACAACTTGAATCCGGGCATGTTTCAAAATCTGTGATGTCTTATAACACACCTCCGATGCCCGTTAATAAGATGGGCTTTAGCGATGTAAAAAAAGATGATGCTACACCTACAAAACTTGAGCCTACAATTGAGGTTAAATCACAAAAAATACAAAATGTTGCACATCCACAACCGCAAAAATCTGTATCAAAAGGTGAAAATTCCGGAATAAAAGAGTTATGGATTAAATTTTTGGATAATATTTCAAGTTTTTCTTCACGCTCAATATTAAAACAGTTTGCGATTCCTGTTAAATTTACTCCTGATGAGGTCATTATTGCTATAAAGGCTGAAAGTTGGCTTACAAAATTCAGAGATGAAGCAGACAGAATGGCTTTAATTGAAAATTCAGCAAAGGTTGTAACAGGTGGGAACCCCAAAATTGTTCTTCGTTCTCCTCAAGCGGATGATGACAAACTTAGAGAAGAAACAACTGTTTTGGCTCCGACTCTTGAGCCTAAAAAGCCTTTAATCTCCGACCAAACTCAAAGTGATGAAGATATAAATGATGCCATTGAACAAACGGATGAAGATTTTTCTGATAATGATCCTGATATTGCCGAAAAAAAAACTCCGCAGGTAAATAATTCTCCAAAACGTGATGATACTGAGTACCATTCCGACAATGTAAATATGGTTATAGACTTGTTTGAGGGAAAAATTATTGAATAATTAACTGTAAATTTTTCTGTTTAAGTCTGCTTTTCTGAGTCTAATGTTTTCAGGGGTAATTTCTACAAGTTCATCGTCCGTGATATATTCCAGAGCTTCTTCAAGTGACAAAATTCTTGGAGCCTGCAAAGTAACCATAACATCTGCTGTTGAACTTCTCATATTTGTTAATTTCTTTGTTTTGCAGATATTCACGACTATGTCTTGCGGTCTGTTGCCCTCGCCGATTATCATTCCGCGATAAACTTTTGTTTTCGGAGTTACAAAAAATACTCCTCTGTCCTCAAATTGAGCCAAAGCATAGGGTATTGCTTCTCCCTGTTCGTGAGCAATTATAGAACCGCATCTCTGACGGCTTATATCTCCCGCATAAGGTCTGTAATGCAGGAATGTGTGATACATTATCCCTTCACCGCGTGTCATTCGGATAAATTCGTTTCTGAAGCCGATTAAACCTCTTGCGGGTATGTGGAATGTCAGACATGTTCTTCCTTTTGCCGATTTCATATCTTTCATCTCGCCTTTGCGGTTTGAAAGACGTTCAATCGCAGAGCCTGCGTATTCATCAGGTACATCAACAATTAAATTTTCATATGGTTCGCACTGCTCGCCGTTGATGTTTTTAAATATTACTTCAGGTTTAGATACCGCAAATTCATAACCTTCACGACGCATTGTTTCAATAAGAATACTCAAATGTAATTCACCCCTGCCTGAAACCTTAAAGCAGTCAGTTGAATCAGTATCTTCAACTCTCAAACTAACATTTTTTTCAAGTTCGGTATAGAGCCTCTTCCTTAACTGACGTGAGGTTACGAATTTCCCCTCCTGACCCGCAAACGGGCTGTCATTTACCGAAAAATTCATTTGCAAAGTTGGTTCATCAACTTTAATTAGCGGCAAAGCAACAGGATTTTCACTATCACAAAGAGTTTCTCCGATTTGTATATCGCTAAAGCCTGCAATCCCGACGATGTCACCTGCATAAGCCTCATTGATTTCCGTTCTGCCTAAATCGTGGAATCCGAAAAGTTTTGTAATTTTGCCTTTTGATTGTGTTCCATCTGCTTGAATCCAACAAACAGTATCCTGGCTGCGAACAACCCCCTGTGCAATTCTGCCGATTACTATTCTCCCGACGTATTCGTTATAATCAAGTGTTGTCGCTCTGAACTGGAACGGTTTTGCCCTGTCGCCTTCCGGTGCTGAAATGTTTTCCAAAATGCAGTCAAGTAAAGGTACCATATCTTTTGGTTCGTCCTCGAGTTCTTTTATTGCAAAACCCTGCAAACTGCTTGCAAAAATGAACGGAAAATCAATTAAATCTTCCCTGTCAGTTAATTCTGTAAACAGATCAAAAACTTTGTCTAATGCTGTTAGCGGTTCTGCAGCAGGTTTATCAATTTTATTTATTACAACAATAATTTTTAAGCCAAGTTCAAGAGCTTTTGAAAGTACAAATCTTGTTTGCGGCATAGGACCTTCCGCCGCATCAACAATTAACAATGCACCATCGACCATACCTAATACACGTTCGACTTCCCCGCCAAAATCAGCGTGACCTGGGGTATCAACGACATTAATCTTTGTTCCTTTGTAATCTATTGCGATATTTTTTGAAAGGATTGTAATTCCTCTTTCACGTTCCAAATCATTACTGTCTAAAACTCTTTCTTCAACATGTTGGTTTTCACGAAATACGCCTGCCTGTTTTAGGAGACAATCAACGAGTGTCGTTTTACCGTGGTCAACATGAGCAATAATTGCTATATTTCTTATATTATTTCCAGACATAAATTCCGCCATTCATAATTTTTAAGGGTAAATTTTATTATTTTCATAATAATACAAACATTATAATTTTCAATAAATAAATTTATGCACGTTGTCTGTCATCTTGATATGCAAAAATCGAGCTGGTTAGGCAGATTATACCAAACATTATACCAAAGAGCATCGTTGTATGATAAGACTGTAAAAATGCGGTTTGTTCGCCGTTTTGTTCAAAAATATGTCTGAAACTTTCAAAAAGTGTAATGGTTATTGCAACCCCTAAGATGTTACCCAAGTTTCTTGCCAACGATAAAATTCCGCTTGCAACCCCAAGTTCGCTTGCTTTTACACTTGTGATAATTGCATTGTTTGACGGTGACTGAAACAGTCCGTTACCGATCCCCATAATGACTGATGCCAAAACTATTTCCCACATTTTGGTATTTAAGCCGAAGGTTGTAAATATTAAAAGCGCAAATATGTAAACTGACGGGCCAATTCTTGTAAGAATTTTACTTCCGTGCTGCCCTGAGTATGCACCTGCAAACGGGGCAACAGTTGCTGATGCAACAGAATACGGCAAAATTAATAGCCCTGTTGTAAATGCGTCGTATTTTAATATTCCCTGCAAAAATAGCGGCAGTAAAATTGCGTTTGTAAACATTGTCATGTATGAAGTCATTACTGCGATATTTCCAAAAGTAAACGGTTTGATTTTAAACATTTTAAAATTTATCATCGGATAAGAAATTTTTTTATCTCTAAAATAGAACAACCCGCCAAAAAGCAGGGTTATTACACCAAGTGAGGCTATCTGAAGCGACTGCCATCCCCAATTGTGTCCCTGTGAAATTGCTAAAAGTAGTGATAGTAATGAAATTCCGAAGTATAAAAATCCTTTGTAATCAAATTTAAACTCTTTTCTTCTGATGTATGAGGGCACCATTTTTAAGGCTAAATATCCACATATTAAAGCAACGGGAATTGACGGAATAAATATAGTACGCCAGCCAAAATAATTTATCATCAGACCGCCGACAGCAGGTCCAAGCATTCCGCCTATTGCAACAAGCGAACCGTTTATTCCCAGAGCTTTTCCTCTGTTTTTGCCATGAAACAGTGTTGCGATAACGGCAGGCCCATTTGCCATCATAATCGATGCCCCAAGAGCTTCTATACATCTTGAAATTATTAACATAGTAAAATTTGGCACTACCGTACATAAAATTGCACCTGTAGCAAAGGTAAAAAAGCCCGCTGCATAAACTCTGTTTTTAGGATAGAGATCTCCGATTTTACCAAAAAATGGTAGAAATACTGTCATAGCCAGCATATACGCAATAATAATCCATTGTACTTGTGTTAATGGGATATTCAAGCCCTGCGAAATCGGATAGAGTGCGAGTTGAACCGTTGTTGAATCAAGCATCCCTAAAAAATTTCCAAGAATTATTATTATACAAATTATCCATTTTACGGAAATGTTTTTCATGGTTATTTAAATAATATCACAAATTGTTAATAATATTGAATGTCAACCTTAAATATGTTATAATATTTTGTATAGTATTAAGTCATTTTGGAGCTATTTTTGAGGATGAATTCAGGGAACAAAGGTGCATTTTCTTTAACTGAAATGTTAATAGTTTTGGTTGTTATTGCTCTTTTGTTTTGTGCCATGGCACCTATTGTAACCAAAAGACATATTTCTGAAACTCACGAAACAGAATCTATTTGGAATTTTGTCCCCGGAGATGCTGAAAGAAATGCGTATTTTGACCCTGGCGAGCCTACTTGGACTTCGAGTGTATATATGGGAATGATCCCAACTACCGCCAACAATAGTGCTGGTAAAGTTGTTATTGATACAAATAATATCACATATAATAATAGTACAGTCTTTTCTCCTCAAATGCAATTCAGATTTTCAAAAAATTCCCAACAGCAAGGCCGAGGTATAAATTCGGCGACTTTGTCTGCTGGTGCATACACTTTAGTATTTGGTTCAAGCAAAACTCCATCAGGATCTTTTGGTACTGTATATGGTCTGTCTAATTTACATGCTAGTTCTAAAACCCCCAGTTTAACAATAATGGGTTTTGATACAATGTCAAAAGCTAATATAAACAGTAATTCAAGTAATTCCGCACCTTTGTACATAACAGCAGTAGGGCATAGAGCTTTATATAAACTTGGAACTGCTAGTTCTACACCTGTTAATGGCTTATATATTGGCTCAGGTGCTGGTGCTGGTGGTGCTGAAATTGATGATGCTCCTACTGATAATGTTGTTGTCGGATATGGTGCTATGAACAAGGATGGAGCTGCCGGTTCCAATAACGTATTTTTAGGTGCATATTCGGGTAACGGTTTTACGTCAACATCTTCTTCATATAATACAATTGTCGGTTCGTTATTTAATGGGGCTGATGCATCGTATAACACCATAATCGGATATGGGGTTTATGCTTTTGGTGACCCTAATGTAAAAGGAATGACTGCAATTGGATATGGTTCTTGCGAATCTGTAACGGGAAATAATTCAGGAAACCGTATTTGTATAGGCTACAATTCAGGTAATTCTACTAATAATACACCAACTGTGTTTAATACCGATTCAGGAGAACACATTTTTATAGGTGGTAAACCGCTATCAACGAACACAAGAGGGTTTTCGGGGCGTGCCATACTTGAGGTACACAATAATGCTATTGACGAAACAACATACGGCAATGTTGTTATAAATTCAAATTTGGTTGTCAGAGGGAATTTTTACCCTGCAGATGAAAACGGAAATGTATCATATAATGTATTTACCGATACACAGACAGGCGGGGCTGAAACAGCATATTATCAGTGTAATACAGATGCTTATCAAGCAGTATTAAATTATAACAATTATGTTTGTAAAGGCCTTACCGCTTCCAGTCCCAAATCAATTAATATGCTTATTAAAGGTGGAAACTGTTCAAATTCCGGAGGTTATCCAAGCGGTAGTGGATGCCCTAATATAACTTCTGATATAAGGTTAAAATATGATATTTCCGAAAATAATGATGGGCTTGAAAAAATTCTCAAATTAACGCCTTATAATTATGTCTATAAATACGAACCGGATATTCCCCAGGTAGGTGTTATTGCGCAAGATTTGCAATATGTTTTTCCAAATGCCGTTTCTGAAAATGAAAAAGGTTTTTTGCAGATACGTTTTGAAGATATGTTCTATGCTCTTGTTAATTCTTTAAAACAACTTGCCGCAAAAATTGAAAGTATAACTTCTAAAATTGTTAAAATTGAAAAAGGAATTTTTTCTGTTAAGTCAGAACAGAAAAATATTGGTAAACAAATACTTGTACTCGATAAACGTATAAGACAACTTGAAAGGAAATAGGACTGAGTGATAAATAGAACAAAAATATCAGCATTTACGCTTGCGGAACTTATGGTCATAATGGCGGTTATGACTGTAGTTCTTGCTGCAATTGCTCCTATATTCACTTCAAGATATTCAAATATTTCTCTCGATAATGTTTGGAGTACGGTTGGAGCCAGTAACATGAATGATATTTATACTGATGCACCAATACAATCAATGATGCAGGAAACCCTTATTGGTATAACGCCTGTTGATATGGAAGATATAAGAAGAACTTATCAGCCGTATTCAAAAGTAATTATTCGTTCAAGTGACAGAGTTGGTGGAAATAAATTGCAAAAGCAAATTGAATTTAGGAGCAATAATGTTTTAAGAGGTTATTTATTCGCAGGAAATACGAATTTGCTCCTTGGAGGGGATTATTCGAATTTGAGTTTTACATATGTTAAACCCAATTTGAGTGATATCACTGCAATACAAATCGGGGATGGGGCTTTTGGTAATACCGCACTTGGTAGAAAGGCTCTAAATAATATAACAACAGGTATAAATAATTCTGCGTTTGGTTATAGTAATTTGTCTAAAATTACTACAGGTTCTGCTAATACAGCAATGGGACCATTTTCAGGGAATAATTTAACTACTGCTGAAGGAAATACACTTATAGGTTATCATTCTTATGATGCCTCCAGTGGGAACTATAATACTGTCCTTGGTAATAATTCTTCAAGCAGGTCTTCAGCTAGTAACTATACAACAGCGATTGGTGATAATGTCAATGTAAAGGGTGATTACAATGTCGCAATTGGTTATGGCGCAAATGCAGGAGGAAATTATAATACAGCCGTAGGGTATAATGCTTTGCGTTCTTCAGCCCCTGATAGTGATTCTTATTCAAGTTTCAAATATAATACCGCTATCGGGTATAATGCCTGCAAAGGTATCGGTTCAGGAGCTCAAAAAACAACTTGCATTGGCGGTTATGGAGTCGATAATACTCTAATGAGTTCTACCGCTCAAGGATTCTTTACTGATACCAAGGATCGTGTTTTGATTGGCAGACCTGCTACTGCATTTAATAGTGCAGCGACTCTTGAAGTTCATAATCTCACAACAACAAGTAGTAAATATCCCTATCCTAATAATATTTCCGGAGCCCCAAATTTGGGTGATTCGTCAGTTATTGTAAATGGGAATTTGATAGTCCGAGGCCAGACATATATGATTGGGCGTTCCCCCTTCCCAATGTCTCCCTCAGCAGCTTCAGGTACCTACGCAAATACTATATCTTTAATGGGGTACAGGTTATATAAAGAGTCAGCACTTGCTCATTCTCCGCTTATAGGTGTTGACGGAAGTGAATACACTCAGAGAATTAAAAATGCTGACAATTATATGCGTGAAGCATACACTGGCAGGGAACATTGTATATGCAATTATTCTTGTGCCATTGGTTCAAAAGATTATGCAAATGGCTTAGGATTTGCCGGACGTGATTCTTATGATTGGTCTTATTTGGCTTTCAGAAATTATACTAATATTATGGATAGCTCCTTTGGCGGATATAACTATTTTTGGGGACATTCGCCTCACAAATGCGGAACTGCTTACAATGATACTGCTTATACTTCTGCAAATATTGAATTAGACAGAGGTCATAATATCACTGATGGCGATTCTGTTTCTACTGCTACTCAACTTATTTCAGGTGGCTCTTGTTGCCCAATCTTGACTCCTGCAGGCAGTCGCAGAACTGATAGTTTGGAAACCGTTGAACAGCCAAGCGATATAAGATTAAAAAATCTTGGGACCCCTTATAATAATGGATTGAAATCTCTTTCAAAATTGAAGATATATAATTTTAAGTTCAAGAAGGATAATTTACATAGAATTCATGTAGGAGTTATTGCGCAGGATTTAAAACGTGTGTTCCCAAATTCTGTTTCAAAAGACTCAAAAGGATATTACCAAATTCGCAAAGATGAAATGTTTTATTCTGCAATTAATTCTGTAAAAGAGCTCTATATTAAAATTACAGAACTTGCTTCAAGGGTTGAAAACGACTTGTCGAGATTGTTTGTTCTAAAAAAAGAAAATAAGATTCTTCAAGAAAAATTGATCATGCTATCAAAAGAATTGTACGAATTGGAAAAATAAAAAGCGGAATATTAATTCCGCCTTTTATTATTTGCTTATGAATGCTTTTATATTATATGCATCCACAACCACAAGTCGTAGCCTTTTGTCTTAATTCCTCAGCTTTGTCAGTCAATTCCCAAGGAACATTTATATCCGTTCTTCCCATGTGTCCGTAAGCCGCAAGTAGCTGATAGAATTTGCCACCGTTTTTCTTTGGCAGATTTCTTAAATCAAATTTGCTGATAATTCCTGCCGGAGTCAGGTCAAATGTCTTTGAAACAAGTTTAGATAATTCTTCATCAGAAATTTTGCCTGTGCCGAAAGTATCAACCATTATTGATAGAGGTTCTGCAACCCCGATAGCATACGCAAGTTCTATTTCACACTTTTCAGCCAAACCTGATGCAACAATATTTTTTGCGACATAACGTGATGCATATGCTGCAGAGCGGTCAACTTTTGTGGGGTCTTTACCTGAAAATGCGCCACCACCGTGTCTTGAATATCCGCCGTAGGTATCAACAATGATTTTTCTTCCTGTTAAACCTGAATCACCCTGAGGACCGCCGATTACAAATCTGCCTGACGGGTTTATTAAAATAATGGTATTTTCATCGGGTTTGATTGTACAATTATCAAATACATAGTCAATAACGAGTTTTTTAAGGTCATTCTTAATTATTTCTTGAACTTTTTCATTATCTGTAATACCGTTTATTGACGGATTATGCTGAGTTGATAAAAGAATTGTATGAATTCTTGAAGGTTTACCGTCTTTGTATTCAACAGTAACTTGAGATTTCCCGTCAGGTCTTAGATAATCAATAATGCTTTGTTTTCTTACTTGTGAGAGCCTGTATGATAATTTGTGAGCAAGACTTATAGGTAAGGGCATAAGTTCGGGGGTTTCGTTGCATGCATAACCAAACATAATTCCCTGATCTCCTGCACCAATATCTTCTGTCTCAACAATTGACGTATCAACATTATTTGAACGTGATTCTAACGCTTTATTAACTCCGTTCCCAATGTCGGTTGACTGCTCATCAATACTTGTTAAAACAGCACAAGTATCGGCATCAAATCCGCCTGAACAAGCACCTGTATAACCAATATTTCTGATTGTATTTCTAACTACTTCTGGGATATCAACATAACAATCTGACGTAATTTCACCGCAAATTAAAGCCATACCTGTTGTGACGGTAGTTTCTGCTGCAACTCTTGACCTATTATCCTTTGTTAAAAATTCATCTAAAATTGCATCAGAAATCTGATCACATACTTTGTCCGGATGGCCTTCCGTCACGGACTCTGAGGTAAATAAAAAATTTCTTTTACTCATTTTTGTTCTCCTTAATTTCTATTTTGCCGGTAAGGTTTTTAATTCCGACCCGGCACTACTCTATTTTTATATAGTGTAATCTAAACGCTTAATTTATTCAAATAAATTAAGTGTTATTGCGAAGTTTTATTACAGTGAAAATATTATTTAAACAAACGTTGTTTCAAATATTACAAAAATTATTTATTTTTCAACTTATTGACTCTGGTGGTCAGAAGTTTAATTTCGGCCTTTAATTTCTCATTCTCTTTTTCTTCTTTATTTATTTCTTTTTCAATTTTTTCTGTTCTCTTTGCAAGAGAAGAAATTTTTTGATTAAGCTCTTTTATTGCATTAATTATCGCATAAAACATTTCATCAAGGCGGATTTTCAAAAATTCATCTCCGCCTTTAAATACGGAATTCGGGAATATTTTTTGCAAATCCTGTGCCATTACCCCTACATGCGGGGTTTTATTTTTATCATCTTTTAACTTATAGTTGTAAACTTTTAGTTGCTTAATTTTATCAAGACCGTCATAATTTTTCCCGAGAATATCTTTTAATCTCCTATCACTTGTAATTGGGGAAAGAGTTGTACATTCTCCTGTATTTGAAAAATCATACGTAATTTGATTTGGTGCACAATTTACATCTTTATTTGTTCCGAATATGCTATTTTGATAATAGAATGGGTAAAGTATATTTCCCATAGTAAAGTAAGTTTTCCCCCTTACTATGAGGTTCCCATTAATTATTGTAGTCGCATTTGATTGTATAACAGGATCATTTATGAGTTTATTATTAGCAAATCCACCTGAGTTGTGGATTTCCAACACGGCATCTCCGCCGTATCTGCCCGACGATTTCCATGTACTGTCGGTTAAAGGATTATCAGGGTTATTAAGATTAGGATTAGCGCCTATATATGTTCTGGGCGTTGAATCATTATTTCCAAAAGCTAATTCCGAACCTACAGGAGAATTTGATGCAGGACCGGAATTTGCACCGATACAAGTTTTGTATGATTGTGTTGTAATTCCAAAGCAAGCATTATAACCTATAGCTGTGTTATAATTGCCTGAAGTTAATGCACCTAATGCCCCTGAGCCAACCGCTACGTTATATTTCCCCGATGTAATGCTCCCTAACGCCTTATAGCCGACAGCAACATTGTACATGTAATCTCGGCTCCCAACGCAACTCGGACAATCTTCGGAATTGCCTGTATTAGCACCAATGAAGGTGTTGTATCCGCCAATAAGCGCTTCAGAATTGTAACCTATAAGAGTGTTGAAGTTTGATTCAGAATCTGCACCTGCGTTATATCCTATAAAAGTATTGTTACTGCCGGCTAAGTTGGCATATCCGGCTCTTGCACCAATAGCTGTATTATCTTTTCCGGAATAAGTATTTGTCAATGAATTATTACCGAAAGCCGTGTTATTTTCTGATTTTGAATTTAAATCATTGTAGTCTTTTACAGCATTCATTGCCCCGAAACCAAAGGCTACATTATTTGACGGATAAGTTGAATCACTTTCCTTTTTTGTAAGCATGGGAAAGTCTGCGCCAAACAGCAGGTTTGTGTTATCTGCTATAAATGTTGCCGCAAGCTGTCCGGGATCATCGAAAGTTGCTCTGCCATATCTTAATTGCAGTTGTCTTTGTATCGTGTTATCAGCGACATAACCTGAGCGTATAATAACTTTCGATAAAGGAATGTAGGATGACTTTATATCATTTTCAGAATCCGGTGTTGTACCGAAATATATTCCTCCGAGATAACTGTTTGATAAAGGCTTATAATAAGTATCCATAGGTCCCGCAAGATAATTACGGCTTGACCACAACCAAACTTCTTGTTTAGAGGCGGAATTTCTGCGTCTTTTTGTTATAAACGGAGCAAAAGCGGCAAATAATATTGTTAATACCAAAAGTACAATCATAACTTCTGCAAGTGTAAATGCAGGTTTTTTCTTTCCTTTTATCATTCGTACTCCCATATCCGCTCTATAAAATTAATTATAGCACATTAGCATATTCATTTCAATTATTACAATATTATGTAACATGTTTTTTGAAGTTTATTTTTGTGATAATCTTTAATTAAGAAGTTATTAAATGAGGATTAGATATGACGATGACTATTGAAGATTTACCTACCGTTTATGATGCAAAAGAAACAGAAGAAAGTATTTATAAATTTTGGGAAGATAGCGGTTTTTTCAAGGCTGATGCACACAGTCAAAAAGAACCGTATTCTATTGTAATTCCACCCCCTAACGTAACAGGTGTTTTGCACATGGGGCACGCTTTAGACGAAACTCTGCAGGATATTCTTGTTCGTTATCACAGAATGAGCGGATATGAAACTCTTTGGGTTCCTGGGACAGACCATGCAGGTATTGCAACCCAGAATGTTGTTGAAAAACAGTTAAGAGAACAAGGAATATCACGTTATGATTTAGGGAGAGATAAATTCTTAGAAAAAACTTGGGAATGGGCTAATGCTCACAAATCAAGAATTTTAGACCAGTGTAAACGCTTAGGGGCTTCATTTGACAGAACAAGAGAAAGATTTACCTTTGATGAGGGTTGTTCTGATGCAGTAAAAGAAGTATTCGTCAGACTTTATGAAAAGGGTTTAATCTACAAAGGCAAATATATTGTTAATTGGTGCCCCCGTTGCCGTAGCGCGATTTCTGACGTTGAAACAGAATACGTAACAGAACAGGGACATTTGTGGGAAATTTCTTATCCGTTAAAAAATGAATCAGGTGCAATTATTGTCGCAACAACAAGACCCGAAACCATTTTTGGTGATGTTGCAATTGCGGTTCATCCTGACGATAAAAAATACTCCGAATTAGTCGGTAAAACTGTCGTAGTGCCATTATCCGGCAGAGAAATCCCTATCATAGCCGATGAATACGTTGATAGAAACTTTGGTACTGGTGCGGTTAAAATTACCCCCGCACATGATCCTAACGACTATGAAGTCGGTAAACGTCACGGCTTAAATCCGATTTGGGTTATTGATGAAGAAGCAAAAATGATTGCCTGCGGTGAAGTTCCGCAAAAATATCACGGAATGGAAAGATATGAAGCAAGAAAAGCAATCATAGGCGATTTGTCTTATCAAAATTTCTTGCTTCGCACAAAAGACCATGAACACAATGTCGGTAAATGTCAGCGTTGCGGGACAACTATTGAACCGTTACTTTCCGAACAGTGGTTTGTAAAAATGAAACCCCTTGCTCAGGAGGCGATTGCAGCTGTTAAAGACGGCAGAATTAAGTTTATTCCCGAAAGATGGGAAAAGAACTATCTTGGCTGGATGGAAAATATAAGAGATTGGTGTATATCCCGTCAGTTATGGTGGGGACATCAGATTCCCGCTTATCACAACAAGCAGACAGGTGAAATGGTTGTTGCTAAAGAAAATCCTAATCCTGAATTATGGAAACAGGAAACTGATGTTCTTGATACGTGGTTTTCATCAGGTTTGTGGCCGTTTAGCACAATGGGATGGCCAAACACCGACAGTGATGATTTCAAAAAATTCTATCCGACAACAACACTTGTAACAGGTTTTGATATTATTTTCTTCTGGGTTGCAAGAATGATTACCATGGGTCTTGAATTTACGGGTAAAGCACCGTTTTCAACCGTTTATATTCATGGACTGATTCGAGATGAAAAAGGTCAGAAGATGTCAAAATCAAAGGGGAATACTATTGACCCTGTTGTAATTATTGATAAGTATGGCTGCGATGCTTTAAGGTTTACTATGACCTCACTTTGTACATACGGCGGTCAGGATATAAAAATCAGTGATGAAAGATTTGAATACGGCAGAAACTTCGCAAATAAAATCTGGAATGCATCAAGATTTGTTCTTATGAATCTTGATGGTGTTGATAATAACGAAATTGACTTTGACACTCTTACAATTGCTGATAAATGGATACTAGACAAATTAAACAGCGTTTCAAAAGAAGTGAATGAAGATATTAAAAATTACAGAATAGGCGAAACTGCTCACGTTCTTTATGATTTCTTCTGGAATTCATATTGTGATTGGTATGTTGAAATCGCGAAAATTCAGTTGCAAAATCCTGAACTTAAACTAAATACTCAACGAGTTTTAAGACATGTTCTTGATATGGCTTTAAGACTTTTGCACCCGATTATGCCTCATATAACAGAAAAAGTTTGGCAATTAATACCAAAATCAACAGAGATTAAGGCTATTATGCTTGCGCCATATCCTGTTTATAATGAAAAACTTTCATATTCTAAAGAAGCAAAGGAGATGGAGCTTGTATTTTCAACTATTTCCTCATTAAGAAATGTTCGTCAGAGTTTCAATATTCCGTTATCTTTGAATTTTGATATTGAAATTCATGCTTCTGCGGATGAAAAGCCGATTTTCAGAGAAATCGAAAGTTATGTAAAACGTATGGCAAAGGTTGAGAATATTACATATGCTGACGGGGAAGTATCAGCAAAGAAATCGGCAAGTGCTGTTGTTTCTGCATCAAAAATTGTTATTCCTCTTGAAAATCTTATTGATTTTGAAGAAGAAATTGCAAGACAGAATAAAAAGCTTGATAAACTTGCTACAGAAAGGAAATCGCTAGAGGGCAGGATTATTAATCCGAAATTTATTTCTAATGCCCCAAAAGAACTTGTTGAACAAACCAATGCGCGAATAAGCGAGATTATTCTGCAGGAAAATAATATAACTGAATTGATTAAATCATTAAAAGGGTAATATTAATTATTGAAATAGCAAAAAAAAATATCTTCTCTTTTTATAATGAAAAAGGAGATATCAAATATGTATGCAGAAAATGTTGTAAAAGTGTTGAAGGATGTAACTACTCCGCAAAATATTGTTAGAAAAGTTTTGCGTGAAAATAATATGGAGATAGTTAAAAAGTTTTCCCCCGTTTATTCTGAATACCAATTTCAGCTTGGTAAAAATAACAGAATTTCAATGAGAGTCACTGAAGATGAATTCTATCAAAAGAAGGAAGCACTTGTTAAAAATAAGTGGGAAACAGTCCAAGAAATGCATATTTGGGATTCATGTAAAAAAATCGAAGATGCTTTGGTAAAATCAATTTCAGAAATTGCTGATTTTGGCTCAAGAATAATTCGCTAAATAAATATTAAGTAATCGTTACAAACCTTTACATATTTGCTTTGATTTGTTACAATTACCTCGTAATATAGAATAGAATGGTAGTTGTCAATTATTAATTGACATGGAGTTTATGTATGACAGCAAAAAAAAGTGTATCCGAAGAAGATTTTGAAAAATTACTTGAACAGTACGATTATAAATTTCAAAAAGGCGATTTGGTAAAAGGTACTGTTTGCGGCTTTGATTCTCAAGGCGTTCTGGTTGATATTGGAGCAAAAACTACTGCGCTTGTGCCTAATAATGAAGCGGTTGACAAGGGCGAAAATCTGGAAGGTAAGTTTGAAAAAGGTCAGGAAGGCGAATTTCTGATTATAAGAGAAGAAGATGAAGATGGCAGATTTTTGCTGTCTAAGAAAAAAGTCGATTTTGCTTATGCTTGGAAAGATTTGGAAAAAGCAAAAGAAGCAGATGAAACAATTCTCGGTACTGTCATCAATACCGTCAAAGGCGGTGTACTTGTTGAAGTTGCAGGTGTCAGGGGATTTATTCCATCAAGTCAATTAAGAGCAAAAGAAACTGAACTTGAAGCAGGTTCAAAGATTGAAGTTAAAATTTTAACTTTGGATGTTCAGCAAAATAACTTTATTTTATCAAACAAAAAGGTTTATGATGACACTGTTGCGGAAGCTAAAAGCAATATTTTCTCCCAAATTGAAGTTGGCCAGATTGTAAAAGGTGAAGTTGTAAGAATTACAGACTTTGGAGCGTTTATTGATATTGGTGGAGTTGATGGCTTGCTGCCATTATCTCAGTTATCATGGCGATGGATTGACCATCCGACTGATATATTGCATGTAGGTGACAAGATTGATGTTGAAGTTATTTTGGTCGATCACTCCAAGCAGAGAATATCACTTAGCCTTAAAAAACTTGAGCCTGATCCTTGGATTGAGGCTGAAAAAAACATAAAAGAAGGTGACGAAATAGAAGGTACGATTACCCGCCTTAAGTATTTCGGTGCTTTTGTTGAGGTATTCCCGGGCGTAGAAGCATTATTGCCCCATAATGAAGTAGTTGAATATCAAAATGATAATAAAAATATTCTTCAGGTAGGTGATACTATTAAAACCTTTATAATTAAATTTAATCCTGCTGACAGGAGAATAGCTCTTTCAATTCATGAGGGTGGGGATTCAGAGTCTGAACCAAAACCTGAAGCAAAAGATGAGTAGTAATTTTAGAAAGATAAATATAAAAGTCCAAAATCGAATAATTTTGGACTTTTTAAAATGTTGACTTTTTAGTCTAAATTATTAAATATATCATACGTTTAGATGTTTATTGCATCTTGCAAATCATACATAATATGGTAGAAAGAGTACCAAGCATGCCATTTAGATACAGATTGCAAAAGGTTTTGGATTTCAGGATAAACCAAAAAGAAGAACAGCTAATGAGAGTTCAAAAGGCGCAGTCTGCAGTGAATGAGGCGGAAAACAATATAAGAATAAATAACAAGAATATTGTTGACACCAAAAACGGTATGCGTAGTGCGAATCCATCTCTGTATGACTATTATGACAAGTTTCTTAAACATCTTTACGAAGAGGCAGAACGGCTCGAACAGGTAAGGCAGGAACTCCAGGAAATATTAGATGAAGAAATAAGAAAACTTGTTAAATGTGAACAAAATGTAAAAGTACTTGAAAAGCACAAGGACAAAAACAAAGAAATCTATATACAGGAAGAAAAAGCGCAAGAACTCAAAACTTTTTCAGAATTAGGTGTAACAAGGTTTTACAGAAAAAAAATGGAAAACAAACAACAGTAAAGGTAGAAAATATGGGTATAGAAGCAACAACATCATCAGTATCTGCGACAACTACAACTCAGTCTGTGAGCTGTTCGTCGTCATCTTCAAAGACAAATTCATCTGATGCATCTTTTAAAGATGAAATGTCAAAGGTTTCCGAACCGGAAACCAAAAAAGATACTAAAAGTTCGGAAAAAGAGTCAAAAAATGTAAAAAGCGAACAAAAAATCGAGAGCAAAGATAAAAAAATAACAACATCAAACAATGAAAATGAACGTAAAATTGCTCTGCAAAACGATGCCGAAAATAAATTGCAGGCTTCAATGAATGGCGGGCAGTTTTCAATGAACGATGCAAATATGATGTTGTCAAATGATATTGCACAGATGATTGAGAACACTGTAGCAGTAAACGGAACAAATCTTAAAAATTGGACTTTCGGCTTTGGCGAAGACGGTTCAAAATCTTCGCTTAAAATGAACGAATCAGATGCTGATTTCTTTATAAATCTTACTCAAAATGAAGAGATTAATGTTCATTCCATTCAAGCTCAGGCGCAAGGTATGCTTAACAGCGGTGTAGAAGTTGCCGAAGTTAAACAAAATGTACAAGTTTCACAAGTCCTTTTGGATGCATTAAGTAAGGCAAGAGAAAATAATCAGCCTTTAAGAATTGATTTTGACCAAAATATTTCTGTTATTTTAAGAGTTGGACGTGACGGTTCTATTTCTGCGCAGTTTATCCCCGGAGATAAAGCGGTTGAACAATATTTGAGAAATAATATTGAAACTTTGAGAAATTCTTTTGATGAACAGGAATTACCATATAGCGAACTATCATACTCTCACGCATCAAAAGATCAAAATCAAAGAAAAAGACAAGAAAAACAACAAGGAGAATAAATATGAATGATGCTTTTATTACGGCATTAAATACCCAATACGCTACAGTTAACTGGATTGATGTTTTGTCAGAAAATATGACAAACACATATACTCCGGGTTATAGAGAAAAGCAGGTTAATTTTAAAACCTTTTTAAATGGTGCCATTGTAGATGATTTTGAAAAAAACAACGGTCAAGGCAAATCTACTCCCGGTACATCAAAAAACAACTTGTTTTTAGAAGGTAAAGGTTATTTCTTGACAAAAACTGCTGAGGGTAAAAGTGTTTATACTCGTCTTGGCGACTTTGATTTTGACGGTGAAGGTGTTTATCGTTCTAAAAACGGCAACACAGTTCAGGGGTATATCTTAAACGATAAAGGTGAAATCATGCAGGGTACAAGGGCTTTGAGTGCTGATTTGTATCAAGAAACCGCAATGAAAGGCGGAGCGTTGGATATTCCAACTACAACGATAAAAATGTGGATAGACCCTAATAACGGAAAGTATCTTGGGAAATATGACGAATACGAGATTAAAAACGACGGAACAATAGTAGGTAAAGCTGAAAGCGGTAAAAAGGTAGTTCCTCTTTATAAAATTACAACCAGAAATTTTCACAATTGTTCAGGATTGTATGAATACAAAGACGGACTGTTCCTTGAAACCGAAGAATCAGGCAAACCTGTTTTGGGTGTAGGGGAAATCCGTTCGGGGCTTTTAGAATTATCTAACGCAGATTTAAAGGTAAATATTTCTTATTATCAAATGGCTAAACAACAGATGGAGGTCGTTAATAAGATTATTTCATCTAATAAAGACCTATTACAACAGGCATTGCAACTTGTCGGCGGGTCATAAGTTTAAAAATTTTTTACACAGTATTAAACTCCATTTTAAGAGGCTGGTCAGCCTCTTTTTTATTAGTTTACTATTTACTTTTTTTCTTAAAATTAGTACAATAAATAGGTAAATAGTTTTTATTAATGTAAGGAGTTAAAAATGGATGATATAAAGGTTGCAATAGGTTGCGATCACGCAGGTTTACACTACAAAGAAGTTATTATTGACTATTTGAAATACAGAGGGATTGAATTTGAAGATTTGGGAACTTACACCCCGGAATCTTGCGATTATCCTGTTATTGCAAGGAAAGTCTGTGAAAAAGTTATTATAAGCGAGGCAAACAGAGGCATTTTGGTTTGCGGAACAGGCATTGGAATGTCTATTGTTGCAAATAAAGTACACGGCATAAGAGCTGCACTTTGCGGGGATACCTACAGTGCAAGAGTTTCAAGAGCACATAACAACGCAAATGTTTTGTGTTTAGGTTCAAGAGTAATCGGTGAACATTTGGCACTTGATATTGTTGATGTATGGCTCAAAACAGGTTTTGAGGGCGGACGTCACAAAAAACGTGTTGATATGATTGAATAGGGGTAAATGTATTGGAACAAAAATTAAATTCACATAAATTAGCCTGTGTAATAGCACAGTTTTTGGATGATAAACTTGCAAAAGATATTACCATCCTTAATATAAGCCATGTTTCATCTTTGGCAGATTATTTTGTAATCGCCTCCGGCGATTCCACACCGCAGGTCAAAGCACTGATGGAAACCGTTAAAGATAAGATTAAAAAGCATTTCGCAAGACTCCCTCTACGCAACGAAAATGATACAAAAAATCGCTGGAATTTGCTTGATTACGGAGATGTTGTTGTTCATATTCTGCATAAAGAGGAGCGTGAAAACTACGCACTTGAAAAATTCTGGAGTCACGCTTTCAGCATAGCTGAAGAAGAATGGCGCAAAGAAGCAAAAGATTACAGTGAATACAATAAGTAATATACTTAAACATTTGCTTTCAAATATTCATCAAGACAATTTATCATAGCATCTTTAAATCTGTTACACTCAGCCTCACTATTTGCCTCGAATCGGAGAGTAAATACCGGCTCGGTATTACTTTGTCTTATGAGTGCAAAACCACCCTTAAAAACGATTCTCATACCGTCTAAAGTTACAATGTCCTCGATTTTTGAACCGAACATATCAGGATTTTGTTCTACAGTTGATTTAACATATTTCAAAGTCGTTTTTTTAAGCTCATTCGGACACGGATAGCGTACTTCCGAACTTGTATAAACGTGATTAAACGGTTCAAGTAAATCCTCTACCTTGAATTGCGGGTTATGAGATTTTCTCTCTGAAATTATTTCTATCATACGACATCCTGCATAAACTGCATCATCATAGCCGTAATATTTGTCTTTAAAGAATGTATGTCCACTCATTTCCCCGCCTAAAATTGCGCCTGTTTCTTTCATTTTTTCTTTTATATAACCGTGCCCTGTTTTGCACATTATAGCGTGTGCGCCTGTTTCGCTAATCGTGTCATACAATACCTGTGAACATTTAACTTCAGACACCACATTTACATCAGTACCAAGTTCGCTAATCATATCAAGTGCGTAGATTAAAAGCAGTTTGTCTCCTGTCATTGGGTTTCCTTTGGAATCAACAACCCCGATTCTATCGGAATCTCCGTCAAATGCGATTCCTAAATCCGCTTTTTCATCAACAACACGTTTGCATAAATCTTTTAATGTCGCAAATACACTTGGGTTCGGATGATGGTTCGGAAATCTGCCGTCAGGTTCAGAGTATAATTCTATAACTTCACAACCTATTTGGCGGTACAATTCAGGCCCGACAACCCCGCCCGTGCCGTTTGCGCTGTCTACTATAACTTTTATACCTTTACCTGCATTCGCAAATCTTTGTTTCATGTCAGCGATATATTCGGGAATTATATCAATTTTAAAATTGGGTATTCCCTTTTCGGTATAATCTTTCCAAAGTCTGAATGTTTCTTCTTTAACCTCTTTAATTTGTGCTTCGTTAAGTGTCTGATGATTATAAGTCATTTTTAAACCATTATATTCGCTTGGATTGTGGCTTGCAGTTATAACCATTGTACCGTCTAATTTATGTGCAAATTCGGAATAATATCCGATAGGTGAAGGTGCTATTCCGTAATCTTCAATATGTTTTACTCCTGCATCTAAAAGCCCGGTAATAAGTGCTTGTTTGAGCGGTTCAGAATGTAATCTTGCATCCATGCAAACGCTGATTTTTAAGTTAGACTGTGTTTTCCCGTTCTGTTTTGTAAGCCAGCTTATATAGCCTAAACCTATGTTATAAAACAGCACTTCTGTTATATCATCGCCATATATCCCTCGAATATCGTTTTTCCCGAATGCGTGTTCATATTTTTGCATATTATATCCCCTTTATTTATAATATAAGCATATCATGAAAGAGTTTTTAAATAAAATGTTTAATAAAGACTCAATATGCGGTTGGATATTTATTTTACCCGCAATTTTAGGGATTTTTATATTTATTATTATTCCGATATTTTGCTCTCTAGGCTTGAGTTTTACAAAATGGGATTTGATAAACTCTATACAATTTGTCGGGTTTGATAATTACAAACTCATATTTCAAAAACCTTTATTTTATAAAATTTTGATGAATACGGTCATATTTGCCCTGTCGGTCTCGGTTTTAGGAGTTATAATACCGCTAATTTTAGCGTCTATAATCAATTCTAAAATCAGAGGAAGCGAATTTTTTAAGGGTGCATACTTTCTGCCGTTTATTACTCCGATGGTTGTAATAGGCATTGTCTGGGCGTGGATATTTGACCCCAATATCGGTTTTTTAAGCCAAATTTTACACATTCATATAAACTGGCTTTATGATTCAAAATTCGCACTCCCTGCACTGATAATAGTCAATGTGTGGAAATTAATCGGCTATAATATGATAATTTTTCTGTCGGGATTTTCAAATATATCGCAAAGTTTGTTTGAATCTGCAAAAATCGACGGTGCAAATCCCGTTCAGACTTTTAAAAATATAACCATTCCACTGCTTTCTCCGACAATATTTTTTGTTGTAATAATTACCGCCATAAGCTCGTTTCAGGTATTCGATTTAATCTATCTTATGACAGAGGGCGGGCCGTTTAATTCTACAAATGTTTTGGTTTATGCAATCTATAAAAACGCTTTTGAATATTTTAATGTCGGAAAGGCAAGTGCTATTGCCTATGTTTTATTTGCAATAATACTTGTTCTAACGCTTATTCAGTGGCATTTACGCAAAAAACTTGTTTATAACGAAGAATAAAATTAAAGTTTTTTTTTAACTATTCCGTAAATATACATGTGAAGTTAATACGGGGCATGTGTATTATGTATGATGAATTATTAAAAAAACGTATTATTATTGAATTTAACAACCTTATAAAAGATGCGAAAAATAACGAGGATAAAGACAGAGATTCTTATGCGCAGTTTATGAAAGAGGTTATCTTAAATACCTATGGCGTAAACTAATCTGTCAGGGGATAAAATTATTACAACTGTGTTTTAAAAATTTGGTATGAACATAGTTATAATCGGCGGTGTTGCATCAGGAGCAAAGGCTGCCGCAAAAGTAAAACGATTATTACCACACGCAAATGTTAAGATTTACACTGACGATACGCATGTTTCTTATTCTTCATGTGGTCTGCCTTATTATATTCAAGGTAATTTTAATGATTATACCGCACTTTTGGTTCGTTCCCCCGAGGAATTTAAGGCATCCGGAATTGATGTATATTTACAGTCAAAAGCCGAAAAGATTTTGCCTGAACAGCAGGATATTCTTGTATCCGGACTTGATAAATCCGAACTTGTACATTATGACAAACTTATAATTGCAACAGGTGCAAGACCCATTCGTCCGAATATTAATGGTATTGATGATTACAAAAATATTTTTACAGTCAGAACTATTGAGGACGGTATAGAAATAAGAAAAAAAATGCTTAATTCCCAAAAAGCTGTAATCATAGGCGGAGGTTACATCGGCATTGAACTGCTTGAGGCTTTTTCAAGAAACGGTGTTTATACTCAATTATTTGAACAAAGCCCTCAAATTATGCCAGCAATTGATTATGAAATGTCCGAAATTATAAAAAATAGGCTAAATTCAATAGAAAATAAGAACTTTGAACTTCACACAGATAAAATAATAACAGAATTTATCGGGAAAAACGGAGTATTATCAGGTGTTAAAGCATCAGACGGCAAGGAATATGAGTGCGAAATGGCAGTTGTTTGTGCAGGCGTTAGACCAAATGTAGAGCTTGCGCAAAATGCAGGCATCGAAATTGGTGAAACAGGAGCAATAAAGGTAAATAAACTAATGCGCACATCGATTGAAAACGTTTTTGCCTGTGGTGACTGTGCCGAAAAAACGCACATTGTGTCGGGTAAAAAAGTCTGGATTCCGCTTGGCTCTACCGCAAATAAAGAAGGTCGGTGCGCTGCAATGAATGCAGCAGGGGTATACTGCGAATTTGAAGGAGTTTTAGGCTCAATGGTTACAAGATGCCTTAATACAACAATCGCGATGACCGGACTAACCGAAAAAGAGGCTCAAAAAATTGGCTTTAAGCCTGTTTCAGTTATAGTAAACAAATACGACAAAGTTGCATATATGCCTGATACGGGTGAAATTTCTCTTAAAGTAGTTGCTGACAAAATAACAGGGCTGTTACTTGGTGCGCAGGCTGTCGGTTCAATAGGTGCAGATAAAAGAGTAAATACCGTAACTTCCGGGTTAATAGGACATTTGACAGTTGAAGAATTCAGCAAAAATGACCTGACATATTCCCCAGCTTATTCACCGACAATAGATCCGCTTTTAAATGCAATGCAGATACTTTGCAAGAAAACCGCACGTTCATGCTAAATTCTTATGAATGTATTTTGCAACGGCTTCACCCATTGAAAAACAACTTGCCTGAACTCTTAATGCACCCTGAGCCTGTTCATCCGCACTTAACCCTCTGCCTGCAACAAACAAATTGTCATAATCTGCACTCATCAGGCTTTCTATCGGGAGTTGATATTCGCCTGTTTTTTCTAAGGTAGATGCGTCTTTATCCTTTGAATGAATATCAATCGGGTAATTTGAAACTAAAGCTGGATTATCAAACTTTTTACCGCTTCGCAAATCGTTAATCGTATAAATATATTTACCCTTAATTCGCCTGTATGAACGGATTCCGAGAGTATCGGCAATATTTGATATATAAGCATTCTCAAACCCCGGCAGATAAAGGTTGCAAAATTTTGCTATTCGAGCCATTGCACATGCACCGTCTGTTTTCGCCCTATTTATTTCTGTTTTATTCTCTAAATCATAGGTATTTAGTAGCCTTGGGCAGTTAAAAGCAACAGACTGAGGCATATTTGCAACGCTAAATATCTGAAAATAGTTTCTGTCAGTGTCTTTGAGGATATTATTAACCACCGCATCCTCAAATAACGGTGCTAAAGCCCACATTTTACCGCTGTCCCAGGTGTAAGCCGTAGAGAAATAAGACTCGCCGTCAATGGTTTCAACGGTCGTAACATTCCTGTCCGTATCAAATTCCGCTATCCACTTTGCAAACTTTTTATTGTCAACTCCGCTCATTATAAATCTGAAACTTATCGGCGGAATTTCATTTTTGTTTTCCAAAAAATTGCATTTAATTTTTTTTGAAAATTCTAAATTTCCTGTTGAATCTACAAAATACTTCGCACCGATACATACCGATAATATTTTAATAAAAGAGTCATCGTTATTAGTATGTACCGTTTCGAAATATACCGATAATATCTTAGATGTATCAGTTTGTACATCAAGCAGTTTTGAATTTAATTTTATATCAACGTTGGCATTTTTAAGAATTTTATACAGTACATTTTTAAGAATAATCGGGTTGAACCAGCCTGAGTTTCCCTGATAAGTTATCTGTCCGCCAGCTTTAGCCATTTCTTTGATTAATAAATTATAAAAGTCGGTATTAATTTGGTTGTCGCAGGATTTCATAACCGGAACAACAAGTCCACCTGTCATAGTACCGCCAAGATATGCTTCTTTCTCGAGCAATAAAGTTTTTAGACCAAGTTTTGCACAGTTATAAGCGCAGGAACAACCTGCAGTACCTCCTCCGATTATAACGACATCATAATCCATTGACCCTCCTTGATTTTAAAAATTGTGAACTTGATATTCGTTCACTGTTTTCAACCTCTGTTAAATGAGCCTTAATAATAGCCTCATTTAGGGTATTTAAATTTTCATCGCGATAAAATATACCTGCCCGCGAATTTAAAAGCCCTAATTCGGCTTCTGAAAGCGGGTGATTTATCAGCAATATATTTTTTACCCCAACTGTACCTTGATTTTTTTTAAGGCGCTCGTTATAAATATTGCCGATTTCAAATCCTGCTTTTTTCATGGCTGAACGAACCTGAGCAGATGATGAATATGTAAACAACATTCCGTCATCTTCCATGATTTCATAAAGCCTTTTAAAAAATTCGTAAGTCCATAAACAAGGACACTTGGATGGAGTAAATGCATCTAAAAATACTAAATTATACATATTTTTATCATTTTTTACCGTTTGTCTAGCATCTTCAATTTTTGGGTTAAAATCAAAATCCTGCAATGAATACTTTTTTAAGCTACTTTTATAACGTCTCGATATGTACCTATAATATATATTATGTAAATTTAAGAGTTTCTGACGCAGAGGTAAACTCGTATAAACGTATTTTAATAACCCCTTAAAACGGCTCATGAAATATCTGTTGTATTTCTTTGTGCCCAAAACAGACACTACATAAGGATTATTGAGAATTTGAGGCGATTTTTGGGCTATTTTTGACAATATTTGATAATTAATTAAATTATTAATTTTGGGGAAATAATCATTTCCTTTCACAAGATACTTTTCTATATCATGATTCTGAATAACATAAGAATCATTTTTAAAATTTTTTACACCTGTTTTTATAAAAGGTGATAATCCGAATAAAATTTCATCATTATCTACTGCTGTTACAGAAATTTTATTAAAAATGTTATCGGTATATATCGTATAGTTACAATTTTTACTTTTTAGGGATAATATTTTATCGGTATGTATCGCTTCGATATGCGACTTTGTATCGAGATTTATTTTTGAAAAATTTTTGAGATTTTTTTTCTGGATTAATAATTTTTCTTTGTTTTCAAAAATATAATTTAAAAAACTTTTTGTATTGTACCCGATTCCATAGCATATATCAAGAATTTTTATATCGTCATGCGCAAGCAGTGCATCCCAGTTTATGGGATATATGAACTTTTCATACGCCTCTGTAAGCGCACCTGATGCGCTGTGATAGATATCATTATACTCCTTACTGTAAAGTCCAACTGAACCGTCGCCAGTAAAATATGGTTGAAACTCACTCATATCAATATCTTACGTTAATATTATTATTAAAGCAATTTGTATATTTTTGTAAATTGAATATAACTATATAAATTCATTTTGGTTAATCTAGCTTATTTTTGATATAATTTGAACAAGAAGGAAGTTATTATGAAAGTTAGTGTAAAAGTGCCGGCTACAACGGCAAACATTGGTCCCGGATTTGATACTTTAGGGATGGCTTTACCTTTATATAATACTGTTACTATTGAAGAAACAGTTTTGCCGGGTACAGGCGTTCAAATTAATGTCATTGCTGATGGAATTTCTATTGATGAATTTGCACTCGAACATATCCCATTAGATGAAAACAGTATTGTTTATAAGGCCGTTGAGCTTTTGTACAATTCAATCGGGCAAACTCCAGCTGAATTAAAAATTACTATTAAATCAGGGATTCCGGTTGCAAGAGGGTTAGGCAGCAGTGCATCAGTTATTGTAGGTGCTTTGATTGCCGCAAATGAGCTTCTTGGACGTCCTGCGGATGATTTGGCTTTACTATCAATTGCGTGCGAGCTTGAAGGACATCCTGATAATATTACACCTGCTTTTGTCGGCGGACTTGTTATTTCTTCGCAGGAAGAAGATGGTTCAGTTGTATACAGAAAACTTAACTGGCCAAATGATTGGGCAATAACTGTTTGCGTGCCTGATTTTGAATTATCAACGGATATTGCACGTTCAGTTTTGCCTAAAGAAGTGCCGATGAAAGATGCGGTATTCAATGCGCAAAGACTTGCTATGTTTATTGAAGCTGTTCATACAAAAGATTCCGAACTTCTTAAACTTGCGCTTAAAGACAGACTACACCAACCATACAGAATGAAACTTATTCAAGGCCTTGATGAAATTATGGATACTTTTAAACATAATGATAATGTTTATGGTTGTGTAATAAGCGGGGCAGGGTCATCTATTCTTGTTATTTCTAATAAAAACAATCTTGAAAATATACAAAACGAAGTCAGAGATATTTGGACAAGTTTAAATATAAAATGCGACATTAAGACACTAAATGTTGAACAAAACGGTGCACAAATAGTTGAAGATTAACTCCCTTGTTATTCTTTTATCTTTGCTGTAACAAGTGAAGCCAAAAATAAGCATCCTGCACCTATGTAGAATGTCAATTCATAATGGTGATTTATTCCGCCATTCATAACTGATATATTTATTAACCAGCCAACTAAGGTACATACAAAAACCTGCGGCCCAGCTATAAATATGTTAAATATACCCATTACAGAGCCCTCAGTACCGGGTTTTATATATCTTGACAGCATTGCAAAAGGGAGAGAACAAACACTGGCCCAACCAATTCCGGATAATCCCATAAAACACAATACTACAACAGGATTATGTCTGAAAAATGCCAGCCCTAAATATGCTAAAACCATTGATAGCATTGCTGAAATATGAACTCTTTTATTCCCGAATTTGTTCGCTAAATTAGCCAAAGGAATAGCTATTACAAAGCATACAAAATTGAATACAGCAAGACAAATCAATGCATAATTTTGCGCAGTTTGTTCCAATGCCTTGTTAGCAACCGCAGATGCAACATCAGGAATATTATATACAGTATGAATTGCAAATGGAGTTATATATATCAAAAGACACATCATTCCAATCCAAGTAAAAAACTGCATCCAGCAAATCTTTTTAACCTCAGGAGATAACAAGAAAAATTCTTTTAATGCTTGCAAAAATGATTGTTTTTCACTGAATTCTTCTGTTTGCTTTATTTCATCTCTTAAAGTGCTTTTTTCTTTTATTGTTAAACAAGTCCAAATCATAGCTAATGTGAAAGAAACACCTGCCATCAAAAATTGAGCATCTATCGGCATTTGATAGTTAAATAGAAATTTTAACAGCGGAGCTATAATCATAGCGATAACGGAACCAAGTCCGATGGAAAGACTGATGTACGAATTTGCATTTGCATGCTGTTCTTTGGGTACAACATCAGGTATTAATGCTCTATAAGGTCCCTGTGCAATATTAATACAAGCATCAATTATCCAAATAAATATTGCGGCAACGAGTAAACCGTTCCAAACTGGGACATCATTTCCTAATAAATGAGCAATATTCCCCGATTTAGGGAATAACCACAAAGCAATTGATGCAATTATTGCTCCGCTTAACAAATATGGACGGCGCCTGCCGAAACGGGATTTTGTTTTATCAGATATTGCTCCAATTAATGGTTGAACAACCATTCCGGAAAACGGGCCAGCAAGCCATATTAAACTATACAAGAAAGGAGATGCCCCCAAACCGGATGTAACCGGTTCCGCAAGAGCAATTCTCATCTGCCAAGCAAACTGCAAACCCAAAAAACCTAATGCTAAGTTTAAAAAATTTACTGTTGTAAATCGTTTTAATTCAAAATTTTCGCTCATTATTTTACCTTTTGTTTCTGTTTTAATGCCGCATCAATAAGTCCTTTGAAAAGCGGATGCGGTCTGTCGGGACGCGACTTAAATTCGGGATGGAACTGACATGCCACAAACCAATCAAGTTTCGGCAACTCAACAATTTCTGCCAACATACCGTCAGGTGACATCCCTGAGAACACCAACCCTGCCTGCGCAAGTCTGTCAATATATTCATAATTTACTTCATATCTGTGTCTGTGACGTTCAGAAATAACATCCTTACCATAAGCCTTATGCGCAACGGTACCTTTTTTAAGGTGACAGTCGTAAGCGCCTAATCTCATTGTTCCGCCATATCCTTTTACATGTTTTTGATCAAGCATCATATCAATAACGGGGTTTGCAGGGTTATCGTCAAACTCTTTTGAATTAGCATCCTCAAGTTTTAAAACGTTTCTTGCATACTCGATAACCGTACACTGTAAGCCAAGACACAGACCTAAAAACGGCAGATTATTTTCTCTTGCATAGCGGATAACATTGAGTTTACCTTCAATACCTCTTACCCCGAAGCCTCCGGGGACAACGACCGCATCAATATCAGACAGCGCCTTTTTGCAACAGTCATAATCAACGCAGTCCTCTGAATTTATCCACTTAATTTCAACAGAGGCACTGTCAGCATAGCCTGCGTGTTTTAAAGATTCAACAACAGAGATGTAGGCATCGGAAAGTTTTGTATATTTGCCTGCAATACCCACTTTTATTGATTTTGTCGGGTTTTTAATTTTGTCAACAAGTTTAACCCATGATTTTAAATCAGGTTTTTTGTCCTTTACACCAAGCATTTTTAAAGCAACAGAGCAAAGTCCCTGTTCTTCAAGTGCCAAAGGTACTTCATAAATTGTTTTCATATCTCTGCATTCAATAACCGCATCTTTGCTTAAAGAGCAGAACAGAGCAAGTTTTTCTCTTTCTGTTTTTGGAATCGGTTTTTGTGTTCTACAAACAAGTATTTCAGGCTGAAGTCCGTAACTTCTTAACACATTAACACTGTGCTGAGAGGGTTTAGTTTTTAATTCGCCCGATGTTGGAAGATACGGTAACAAAGTACAATGAATTGAAATTGCGTTGCCGTAACCCATTTCCGCCTTATATTGTCTTATTGCCTCAATAAACGGCAATGACTCAATGTCACCTATCGTACCGCCGATTTCGATGATATGGAAATCGGGGTTAAACTGCTTTGTCGCTCCGACAATTCTTGATTTAATTTCGTTTGTAATATGCGGAATTACCTGAACAGTTGCGCCCAAATAATCCCCCTTACGCTCTTTTTCTATAACTTTTTGGTAAACACTGCCTGAAGTTACATTGTTGAATTTACCCAAATTTGTATCGGTAAATCTTTCATAATGCCCCAAATCAAGGTCAGTTTCCGCACCGTCATCGGTTACAAAAACTTCACCATGCTGAAACGGGCTCATAGTCCCCGGGTCAACGTTTATATACGGGTCAAATTTTTGGTTGATAACGCTGTAACCTCTTGAACGCAAAAGTTTTCCTAATGATGCGGCTACAATACCTTTCCCCAAAGAACTTACAACACCGCCTGTTACAAATATATATTTAGTCATACTTACCCCTTATATTTAAACATATCCCATACTAATATTAGCCGATTTTCGGAACTTTGAAAAAGCCGTTTTCCTCGTCGGGTGCATTTGACATAAGTGCTTCTTTTGAAATTTCCTGATTCGGAATATCTTCTCTCATTACATTTGAAAAATCAACAACCTGAGTCATAGGCTTAACATCAGATGTATCAACTTCATTCATCTGGTCAACATATTTTAAAACATCCCCGAGTTGTTTTGTATATAAAACTTTTTCATCTTCCGTAAGTTCAAGTCTTGCAAGTTTTGCAACATGTTCTACATCTTTTACTGTAATCATTTTCTCTCCTAATCAAAATTAATATATGATAATAATAACATAAACAAATAATAATAAACGGGAAATTAATAAATATTTATGTTATTATTTCTATGACATGGGGCAGAGAGAGAATTATGACTGATATTGAGCAGTTGGAAGACAAAATATTTCGTTTTAAGCATGAAAATGATGCGAAAAAAAAGCGCATTTTTTATCTTAATCTTGTCGAAGAATCACTGAAACTGGTTAATAAAATTGTTTCCACGATTTACCCTGTGCCTGTATTAGTATCAAGAGACGACTTAATTCAGGTCGGTGCAATAGGGGTACTCAAAGCAATTGATACTTATGAAATCAAAGATAAAGGTAGTTTTAAAACCTATGCAACAAAATTTATTAAAGGCAAAATACTTCAATACTTAAGAGATAAGGCTAATCTTGTCAAACCTCCGAGGGAAACATCAGGAAATATAAACTGCGTAAAAAATTATCTTGAAAATCTTAACGACAGCACTAATCCAACCGTTAAAGAGATTGCACAGGCACTAAATATGGGCGAAAGCAAGGTTCAGGATATATTAAATGCGGAACTTTTGAAAAATATTGTTTCACTTGATCAGAAAGTTTATGATACTGACGGAATAGAAACACTTGCAGACCGTATACAGTCAGATGATGACAAAGAATATGAAAGAAATTATGAGAATAAAAAAGTTATAGAATTTGCGCTTGAAAAACTGCCAAAAGACGAAAAAAAGGCCATTTTCTTGTATTACATAGAAGAAGAAACAAAAAAAAATATAGCGCTGCAACTGGGGGTTTCACAAACGCAGGTTGCCCGCCTTATTAAGCGGGCATTAAATAAAATGTATATTATCATAAGTAAAGAGGGTTAAGAATGGTTTTGATTTTGCTATTTATATTTATAATAGGACTTGTTATCGGTAGTTTTCTAAATGTAGTAATATTAAGAACATTAAGCAACGAATCGATAATTTTCCCTCCTTCAAAATGCCCCAAATGCCAAACTCCTTTGAAATGGTGGCATAATATCCCTGTTTTATCATACGTTTTTCTCCGGGGTAAATGTGCGTTTTGCAGAGAAAAAATAAGTATTCAATATCCCATTGTGGAATTGCTGACAGGCTTAATATTCTCCCTGCTCGGGTATTTATATCTGAATGTACTATTTGCCACTGACGAATCCATACCATTATTAACAATAATGTTTCTTGTTTCAGTTATCGCTTCATCGCTATTTATTGTTATTTCGGGAACTGATTTTATAGAAATGCTTGTAAGCGAAAAGCATCTTTATTCACTTATTGCTCTCGGGCTTATATACAGTGTAATAATAGGTGGTTTGGCATTTTATGGCGACTACAAATTCGGAATTGCAAATTGGGGTTTATTCTTCACCCCGATATTGTACACTCTTGGCGCAATAATAATGTCATTCTTATTGCTTGAAATATTAAGACGATGTGCAAATTTTCTTATTAAAACCGAAACCTTTGGCGACGGAGATTCCTACATTTTTGCGGGTATAGCAGGTGTTATAACTTCGCTATTTAGAACAAGTGATTTTAGATATCTACTTGTAATTTTATTTATAATATTTTTACTCAGTGTAATTTTATCAGTAATTTTTACACTGCCTCTATATATAAAACGCCTTTTTATTGAAAAAAAATGGTATTTAACTGCAATACTAAGTATATTTATTGTATACAGTACGGGATATTTTTATGCCAATGCCAACGAGTGGTTTTATAATGAAGCTACTTCGATAGTTTCAACAATTATTCTTGTGGCACTAGGGTTATTGTTATGTATTGAAATGCTAATAGGTATCAAAAACGGTACACAAACCGGAACACAAATCCCGTTTGGCCCTTCTTTATGTGTTGCTGGACTTATTTCTTTGATAATTTTTCCTATTTTGCTCGCAATAGTTTAAACTGATAAAATCTGAAGTGATTTTTTTAGTATTTCTTCTGCACTTGAAGATGCATCAAGTGATTTAAGAGCGCTTTCTAGTGCTGAATTTATTTCGGAATTATCATAACCAAGAGAAACAAGTACCATCTGAGCATCTTCGACGTTTTGCTCGTTGAATATTTTAGGAACATTAATTTGCGTTCTTATTGATGAATCCTTGTAAGAATTTAGTTTCCCTTTCAGTTCAAGGATAATTTTTTGTGCAAGTTTTTGCCCTACTCCTTTTGCATTTGTGAGTGCTTTGTGATTCTCATCAAGCACAAAACCGACTAAATTAGACACCTGAAAAGAATTTAAAAGAGCAAGTGCCATCTTTGAACCAACCCCTGAAACAGAGGTCAAAACATTAAACATATCCCTGTCTTCACGTTTTAAAAAACCGCACAATGACATTTTATCCTCTTTGTGAATCAACACTGTATACATTCTTACTTCTGTATTTTCCTCATTTAAAAGAGCAAAGTCTCTTTGCATTATTTCAAGCATATAACCGATACCACATGCCTCAATGGTAACAAAGAAGCTCTTTGTATCAGCATTTTTATATGAGAATAAACCTTTTATATAATCATACATAATTTTAGTCCTTTAATGAAAGTGTTATTTCATCAATTATATGTTTTAAATCTGCATCCGTTTTAATTTTTTCACCTACAACATCGCGACAGGAATAAATAACCGTAGAATGCTTTTTATTAAAAAATTCTCCAATGCTTTCGTAACTCATTTTCAAAATCTCCCTGCATAAATATAATGCTATTTGACGGGCCTTTGCGACCTTTTGGTTTCTGGCATTACTTTTTAAATCTTTAACTGTAACATCAAAATATTGGGCGACCTTTTCGGCCAATACATCCGGTGTCAATTCTCGTTTTTTAAGCTCAAGCTTTAGGGCTTTTTGCGCAGTTACAAGGTTAATCTCTTCACCGAAAAATTCTGCCTGAGCATACACTTTGTTGAATGCACCTTTGAGTTCTCTTACATTATCAACAAAGTTTTGTGCAATATACTCAAAAACTTCATCATCAGCATTAACTTGTAATTCTTTTGCGTACGCTTTCACAATTTCAAAACGTGTTTCATAATCTGGCGAAATAATATTGCATACGAGTCCCATTTCAAAACGGGTGCGAAGACGTTTATCAAGATTTGGTATATCTTTTGGTTGTCTGTCTGATGCAATTACTATCTGCTTGTTATTATTGTATAATGCCTCAAAAGTCTGGAAAAAATCTTCCATTGTTTTTGCACGAGATTCAATAAACTGAATGTCATCCATCAGCAAAATATCAATGTTTTGGAATTTTTGCCTAAACTTACGCATTTGCGCATTATTGCACTCATTTCTGCGTTTTCCGTTTGGAAGTTCATTTAATTGAAAACATTCTATCCATTCTTTGAAATATTCTTCCATCCTGACATATTGAACTTTTAATTTCGTATTGAATAAAGCGTAATGTCCAATAGACTGCAAAAGATGCGTTTTTCCAAGGCCTGATGCACCGTAAATAAACAGAGGATTAAACTTCTGTGATGGATTTTTTGCAACCGACAGAGCAGCATTATATGCAAATTTTGAATTATCACCTACAACAAAGTTCTCAAATTTTAAATTTAGATTAAGATTGGCTCTTGACTGCATGTGAGCCTGAGACTTCCTTATTTCTTCATTTTTTATATCCTCTAATGTTTGTCCCGATAAAATTTTAGTATTTTGCCTTTTTCTGTCATTTATGTATTTTTTCCCGAATTCTGCATCATAACTAAGCGAGAATGAAGCATTTTTACCAATAACATTTTTTATTGACTCTTTGATAACATCGTTCCAAAAATTTTTTAGTATATTAACTGACATTTGCTGCGGAGATAACAATACCAAAGTATTATGCTCAAAATCAACCGCTTCTAAGGGTGTAATCCAAGTATTATATACATGGTCAGGAACTGATGAAACTAGTTCCTGCTTAATTTTATCCCATAAAACTTTAACTTCCGAAATTTCCATACGAAAACATTACAATAAACAAACTGTCATTTAAACAAAAAATAAACTTTTGTAATTTTTTATGAAGGAATATTTGGCTTTTTAAAAGCATTTTTAAACAAAGTTTGAGCAAATTTTGCACAAACAGAACCCCCAGCAAAAAAAGCCGAACCAACTGTTGCAAATACTCCATCTATAACTTTTGCCGCTATATGTATGTGATGTATGGGGTCAGAAGCCGGTAATGAAGACATTACACCTGATGCAGAAAGCGAAGTACCTGCGCCAGACATTATTGCAGCATCACGAAAAGTCCCCACAGTTTTTTTTGAAATTTTTATTCTTGCTCCAAAATTCTGATTATCTATCGTATTAATTTGCATTTTATTCCTCCATATATCCTGTTAAATCCCGTAAAAATAAATTTTGCTAATATTAGCAAAATTTAATATGTAAATCTTCAGATATATAAATATAATAAGATTATTTATTTTCTGCGGTTACATAGACCTTTGCAGGTTTCCCGCCTTTTTTATTTGTAAAATAAATTTCATAAGATTTGGGTTCTTTTTTAGTTCCGTCTTCTTTTTGATAACCATACAAAAACTTCATAAATTCGCTACTGTACATATTACTCCTTACACACTATCGCTAATGTAAATACACCACACATATATAATAAAACATTGTTTGTTGAAAATTTGCGCATCTTTACAAATTTGTTACAAAATATACTTATACATTATAATGTTTTTTTGTTAGAATAATAGTGTAATATTACAGGTTGTAAATGAAAAACAATGTCGGTTGAAGATAGAAAATTAAGAGAATATAAAGAATTAATAGAAATAATTGCGAAGGTGGAGTATCAGAAATTTTCAACCTCTCACCTTATAGAATTGCCTGAATTAGTTAATATTGGCACTCATGCACTATACATATTATTTAAAAACAACGATCCTGAGCAATATAACAATACATATCTTTCAACCGCAATAAAATGGGCTATACGAAACGAAGTACGACGCAGATACAAGTGGTACACTCTTAAAAACAAAAAACAGGAAGCCCCCGAATTTGACGAATCAGGAGAGATAATAAAACAAGATCCTGTTGAAATCAGGGCAGAGGTCTACAAAAATATTTTATCAATAGACGAACTTCAGGATGCGGAAGTCCCAACCCAAATTAAATCAGATGACAAAAACCCCGAAGAAAGCATTGTTTTTTCAGAACTCAAAAAAGGCATTTTAGAGGCTATGGAAAAATTACCTGCAAGAGAAAAAGAGTTTATTGAATGTAAATTTTTTAAGGATAAAAAATTAAGAGAAATTGCTGATGAATTTAATATTTCACAGTCAAGAATATCAAGGATAATACAGTCAGGACTTGACAGAATAAAAAAAGATTTGGCTAAACAGGGGATTATATAAACTAATGGAAACAATTTTTGAAAAATCAAACGGGGCAGACGGAATAAATCTTACAAATGAAACAAAAAAAACGGATTTTCTGCCTGAAAATATGTTGAGAAATAGCGCAGTCGGACTTCCGCAGATGTCTGAGCTCGATGTTATGCGCCATTATAAAAGCTTATCAGACCTAAATTTCTGCATAGAAAAAGGTTTTTATCCTTTGGGATCATGCACAATGAAATATAACCCTAAGGTTAATGAACTTTTATCCTCTTTAGAAGGTTTTGACATACATCCTGATACCAATGATAAGTATGCTCAGGGCTCTTTAAAACTTATGTATAACCTTGGCAGAGCACTTTTAGAGGTGACAGGGATGAGTGCAATTACCCTTCAGCCGTCAGCGGGTGCACACGGCGAACTGACCGGAATGATGATAATCAAAAAATATTTTGATACAATAGGCGAAAAACGAACTAAAGTTATTATCCCTGACAGCGCGCACGGAACAAACCCCGCAAGTGCCAAAATGGCAGGCTTTGATATTGTTGAAATTAAATCAAATGATAAAGGTCAGGTTGACATAGATGCTTTAAAAGCCGTTTTGGACAAAGATGTCGCTGCAATAATGATGACAAACCCTAATACTTTAGGTATTTTCGAGGAAAATGTCAAAGAAATTTCTGACATAATGCACTCAAACGGCTCGCTTTTATATTATGACGGCGCAAATTTCAATGCAATTATGGGTTATACAAACCCGAAACTTATGGGCTTTGACGTTGTCCACCTTAATCTTCACAAGACATTTTCAACTCCTCACGGAGGCGGAGGTCCGGGGGCGGGAGTCGTTGCCGTTGTTGATAAATTAAAAGATTACCTGCCAAAACCTGTTATTGATTTTGACGGAGAAAAATACTTCAGAAATTATGATATAAAGCACTCAATAGGTAGTGTAAAAGATTTTTGCGGTAATTTCGGAGTCCTTATAAGGGCTTATGCATATATTCTTATGATGGGCAAAAACCTCAAACATGCAACAGAAAATGCCGTTTTAAACGCTAATTATTTAAAAGAAAAACTCAAAAAATACTATGACTTGCCTTATGATGAACCCTGCATGCATGAATTTGTCATAACAGGAGAAAAACAGAAAGAAGAAAATGGGGTATCAACACTTCATATTGCAAAGGCACTTATGGACGGAAACACACATCCGCCTACGGTTTACTTTCCGCTTATCGTTCACGAAGCAATAATGATAGAACCGACAGAATCTGAAAACAAGCAAATCCTTGATGAATTTATTGATACAATGATTAAAATTGCAGAAGAATGTAAAATTAACCCGCAAAATATTCTTGATGCACCGCATACAACTCCGGTTAAAAAAATTGATGAAGTGACAGCAGCAAGACACCCAGACTTAAATTATAAAGGATAATTATGGCAGATAACAGCAATAAAAAGAAGAAGAAAAAAGTTTCATTTCCTCATATGGGGACTGTTTGTTATGCTTGGTCATCTGCCCTCAGGATAATAGGCTGCGAACCTTATATTGAGCCTTATACAAGTAAAAAAACACTCTCACTTGGGACAAAGCACTCTCCGGAAGCAATTTGTATCCCGTATAAACTAATTTTGGGCAATTTTATTGAAGCAATTGATGGCGGGGCAGATTATGTTGCAATGATTACTTCTCCAGGGTGCTGTCGCTTAGGCGAATACGGCAAATGCATCGCTAATGCGCTTAAAGATTTGGGCTATGAAGCAAAATATATTGAAATGCAGCTTTATGACGGCATAAAAGGGATGTACAACTTTTTAAAAAAAGTAAGCGGAACAAATAATTTACTATTATTTACCCGCGCAATTTTGATTGCAATGATAAAAACCTTTATGCTTGATACCCTTGAAACCAAACTTTCCTACTACAGAGCAAGAGAAATTCATTTCGGAGAAGCAGAAAAACATTATAAAAACGCAATTAAAATTATTGACCAAAACGACACAATTGCTGGTTTAAGCAAAGCAAAAAAACTTGTTGATAGCGAAATGAAAAAAACTGAAATTGATAAAAACAGAGAGGTTTTATATGTTGATATTACAGGTGAAATTTATATCGTAAATGATGAATTTTCAAACCAGAATATTGAAAGAGAACTTGGCAGGATGGGTGTTCAGGTAAGAAGAAGCCTTACACTGACAAGTTTTTTGAAAGATGCAATAATTCCAAAAATTTTTAGAAAAGGAGAAACTCATTTGCAAAGAGCCTTTAGGCTTGCTAAGCCATATCTTATGCGTGATATTGGAGGAGACTCATTAGAATGTGTTTCTGATGTCGTTTACGCGCAGGAAAGAGGGAAAGACGGTATAATTCATTTAAGTCCGTTTACATGTATGCCTGAAATTATGTCACAAAATATCTTTCCTGCAATGAGGGAAGACTGTGATATTCCTATATTAGCCTTAATTATGGATGAACAGACAGGCAGAGCAGGTTATATTACAAGAATAGAGGCATTTGTCGATTTGATGCGCAGAAGAAAAAGAAAACTGCAAAATTCAGCGCAACAAAAAATACAAAGCGAACAGGTACAAACAACAGAGGTATAAAATTGCTAAAATTTTTTAAAGACAATTTTAAATATACTAATGATTGCATAATTCTTGCTACACCTATGGTTTTATTTTTCATATTTTTGCAGTTATATTTGGATACATTTCAGTATAACTTATCGTCATTGGCAAGTTATATTACGTTCTTTTTAACGCTATGGATTGCAATAAGCGGCTGTTTTGCCGGTTGGTTTTATATGGTTAAAAAGACATTGCAATTTTCTAAAAAAACATTTTTGTTTGATACTGACAGAGTAACAGCGTTGACAAAATTGTTTTTATGCCTGTTTAAAGGAATAGGAAGGTTCTTTTTAAAATTTCTCAGTTTAATTGTTGTATTTTTTATATTTCTTAAAGTAATAAAGCTGATAACAAATATTATTATTTATAACCCGAATTTAAATATACGCTACAACACCGTCGCAATTATCAGTTCAATTTTTGTATTTTTTATTTCCTATTGGGTTATTTTTTGGATTCCTGAAATTATTTATACATATACTAATCCGTTTAAAGCACTTATTAATTCCATAAAAAAAGCATATATCTCATTTGAAAGCACATCAATAATTTACATTATAGTTTGTATTTGCGGATTTGCTATTCATTTTTCAATAATGAATTCAATGGAATTTCCTTTGTTATACTTTTTCTTATTATTGTTATCATACTATTTCATTTTATACACGGTTTTGTTAATATTCAGACATTATGAAAAGAATTTTATCGGATAGAATAAAAGTTATTGCAATTGTCGGAGCAACAGCCAGCGGAAAAACAAGTTATTCAATAGAACTTGCTAAACATATCGGCGGGGAAATTGTTTCTGCTGATTCAAGGATAATATATAAAGATTTTAACATTGGGGCAGCGAAACCAACCACAGAAGAAATGCAAGGGATTCCACACTATATGATTGATGTCGCAGAACCAACATTTGAGTATAGCGCAGGTCTTTATATAAAACAGGCATCCGAAATTATAAAAGATATACATTCAAGAGGTAAAATACCTATTGTTGTTGGAGGAACAGGTTTATACATTGATATTTTACTAACGGGTTATAATTTGCCTGAAACAAAACCTGATAAAGAATTCAGAGATATTCTCTCTAATATGAGAGTAGAAGAATTATATGAAAAACTTAAAAAAAATGACAAAGAAGCGGCTCAGACAATAGAACCAAATGATAAGAAAAAACTTGTCAGAGCACTCGAAATTATAAAACTTACAGGGAAAAAACTAAATCAATCAAGAAGTATGTCTCAAAGTGAATATGAAGTTGAATGGATAGGCAAAAATTTTGAACGTGATATTTTATACAAAAGAATCAATGATAGAGTCGATTCAATGATTGAACAGGGACTTATTGAAGAAACTAAAGGTCTTTTGGACAAATACGGCAGAACATATAATATTGTAAATACCATCGGATATAGAGAAATTATCAAATACCTTGATGGATTTCTGTCACTAGATGAATCCGTTGAATTATTAAAGAAAAATACAAGAAATTATGCCAAAAGACAACTTACTTGGTTTAGAAAAAATAGTGCTATTAAATGGGACATATTCCCTGAGAAATTGAGTAAATAATTAAATTTTAATTTTAATAACAATTTTTTTTACTTCACATTTTATATCACCAACACAAACCTGTGGTGCATGCGCCTCGTGCGGATACAACATAACAAAATTTGTACCATCAAGCAAAATTTTAGGGAAATTATTAACTTTTTCAGAATAAAAAGCAATATCTTTCGATTCACTGTAAGGCTCATTTACACTTAAACACGATTTGTCAGTATAATAAATATTTTCATAGCCCACAAGCAAAATTTGTATATCAATATATTTTTCGTGCGCCTCAAACTTTGCATCAATTGCAGATTTAGTCTTATAAGTTTCAACATTAACATAAATATCATTCGATAGAATTATTCGTCCAGGAGATATATCCGGGGAAATACTAGTAACGAATTTTTTAACAATTTGCGGTATTTCCGAATATTTATTTATCATATTAAGTTTATCAGTAATCATATCTGTTCCTTATAAGAATTTAATTTTATTTTTTAGTTTTATAAAACATCTGTGTTTATAACAGGGGTTATCATCAGAATATATGTAACTATCAATAGGTGTGCGACTGTTTCTGAATTTTGAGCCTAAATTTTGACAATACGGAGTGAATGCACTGATATCTATAGAAAGACAAAGAGCTCTGGCATAAGGAATTGAGGGGAACACATTAATTTTCTTTCTGCGCCCATCAATAATATCATAATAGAAGACATCTGCACTTATTGCCGAACTGTTACCTCCCTGAAAAAGTGAAGAACTATCTTTTTTAGATTCATTAGCTTTTGCAGCATTCAAAGGATACGCAGGATAGACCTTACCATTTGAGCTTATATAGAAAGGAAATACATCTTTCCACAAAGTCCCGCCACCTCCTGCTTCATCATTATCCTTAGTCCCATTGATATCAATGAACACTGTAAATCCGCTGATTGCATATGTTCTGGAATCTTTTAAATAATCATTACCCTCATACATATGTATTAAATCAGAAAAATCAGCAGTAGAACAGCAATTCCTTGAATCTTTTAATATATTTTTATCAGAGCCTTGGTCAATTGTAAAACATTTTTCATCTGATTTACAGAAATAATATGAATCACCTGCACAATCAGCTTCATTAGTATCTGCCTTATATTGACACGCATTAATTTTAGGTTCATAGCCGTCAGGATTATACGACAATCCGGCAATTGAGGCAGATTTATCAGCCAATATCCACATTCTTAATCCATTAGCAAATACTATATTCGGTTCTAAATTATTAAATGCCCCTGCGACAGCCTTAGCGGAGAGATAAGGAGTATTACCGGCAGTTATGCCTTCATATAGCTGTTTATAATATGATACACCTGTATTATCATATTGGGTAAATATATCGCAATTGTGTGTAGAAACGTTCCAGTTATAAGAAACTAATTCACAAAATCTTTTTGCTGTGATAATAGGAGAATTACTTATGCAAGTATTATCAACCAAATGTGAACCTGCCGGACAACTAGCACCAGAAATATTACAAACAGTGGGTGAATCCGCATTATTAGGAGTATAGCCTTCTGAACATACACATTTTTCAAGAGCAGGGCTGTAATAAGAATTTTGCGGACAACAGGAACCTTTTTTTTCGTTAAAAGTACCAAAAGCGCAATTTAGACAAGGTGTAGTTGAATCCACATAATAAGGAAATTTCCCCGATTCAGGTTCAGGACAACAAATATGGTTGTTGTTCATGGCTAATACAGGCTTTGAACCATTACAAGTGCAATAAAAGCCCGTTTCGTTTTGAGTACTATCCATACCAGTAAACCCGTACTTGTCACAAGTGATTGTATTTTTAACAGTAGTATCGGTCCCCACACCAATTATAGGTGCTGTATAGTCTAAATCGGGATCATTTACAGAAATTATGCATTCTCCATATGAAGCTATATTTGATGTTTGCGTTAAAACCACTTCTTTGTAGCAATTTTTTTTATCGGAAGAACAGTTGTATGCGCCACTACAATTCTGTGCCAGCCAATTACAATATTCTCGGGCATTGTATAACGTAGTACTAAGCATCGATTTTACTGCACTAACAGACATATTCGGACACATAAATCTTTTTTTAATAAAATTGTCAGTTTTATATAAGTTTTTACATAATGATTCATTTTGAACAGTTAAAATTTCTTCATCAGACCAAGTATTACCAGCATAAATGTCGTAATCTTTTACAACATTTGAATTCCCAAGACAAACTCTTACATAATCGTACTCATAACTTGGAAAAGATACAATCTCAGATGTCTGGATAGCTGCATTGGCCTTAGGATTTACGGCTTTAAACATATTATCAACATATTTGGCAATATAATTTTTAAAATCAAATTGTCCTTTTGAGTTAAATGAATTTTTATCTTCGTCAATTTCTCCCTCAGGGTCACCAAATGCAACAATTTGTGAACCCATTTTCTCAACTGTCTTAAAGGCTGCATAGTAAGCATACTCATCTGTCTTCTTTGCTTGATTTGTAATTATGGGAATTGTCAGCATAATAAGAATACTTACAATTAAAAGACTTATGCCTATTTCCATAAGAGTAAATGCACTTTTAAATTTCCCATAAAAATTACTCATCAAATAATACCCCCAAGGTTACATTATTTTAATTCATCCATTGCTCTCAGATAATCAGGTTCTTTTGGAGCTGTGCCATGCCAGTTAGGGTTATTTTCCATAAAACTTACCCCCTTGCCTTTTATTGTCTTTGCAACTATTACAGTCGGTTTACTTGCTGATTTCGCAATTTCATAAGCATCAAAAATTTCAGGAATATTATGACCGTCAATCTCAATAACATTCCACCCGAATGCTCTTAATTTTTCGGATATATTACCTAATGCCATAACATCTTCTGTGTTTCCGTCGATTTGAAGCATATTTCTGTCAACTATTGCAATTAAATTATCTAAATTCCTGTGCGGAGCCTGCATTAGAGCTTCCCAAACATTCCCTTCCTGCATTTCCCCGTCACCAAGCAAAACAAAGACATTTGCGGGATTATTATCAAGTTTTAAGGCCATAGCAATTCCACACGCGAATGACAATCCCTGTCCCAATGAGCCTGTCGCAATTTCAACCCCTTGTATGTTTAACGCAGGGTGTCCTTGAAGACGAGTACCCAGTTTTCTGAATGTCTTTAACTCATCTTTTTCAAAATAACCAATCTGGCTCATTACTGAATACAATAAAGGGGAAACATGTCCTTTAGAAAGAACGAATCTGTCTCTTTTATCAAAGTTTGGGGATTCGTTCCACTTTACTTCATTTCGCATACACTTATGAAAAAGAACAGTAAGTAATTCACATGCGCTGAGAGAACCACCTATATGCCCTGACTGTGCGGAATATACCATTTCTATAATGTTGCGCCTTGATTCTTTACAATATTTTCTAAGTTCTACAATTTCTGATTCTGTTAACATAATTATTTCTTAAACCTCTCTTTTAAAATTTTTAATACAAATAAGGGCAATGTCGGAAATATCCTCTTAAATCTTGACGGCTCACATATCGTACGATAAAGCCATTCAAGCCCGAGATTCCTATAAATCTTCGGCGCTCTTTTAATGGCGCCTGCCCAAACATCAAAACTTCCTCCAAGCCCTATCATAACCGCATCAGGCAAAACTGATTTGAGTTTACTGATAAAAAAATCCTGCTTTGGAGACCCGAGGGCAACCATTATGAAATCAGGTCTTTTTTCGGTTAAATCATTCATTATTACATTATCGTCCTTAAAATAGCCGTCGTGATAATAAACAATATTCAAATCAGACATTTCAGCCTTTAAATTTACCACCGCATTTTCAACAATATCCTGTTTAGCGCCGATTAAAGCGACTGACTTTTTGAGATAATATGCACGTCTTATAAGTGCTTTTCCCAAATCGATTCCCGCAATTCTTTTAACATCATAGCCTAAAATCTTTAATCCAAACTGCACTCCGATACCGTCAGGCACAACCATTTCGGCATTATTTATAATATTTTTAAAATTACTGTCTTTATTTGCACATTCTATCATCTCGGGATTAATCGTTACAATCTGTCCGTGAGTTTTGACAATATAATCAACCGCTTCGTCAAACGAAAATGTGTCAACTCCATATCCCAAAATATCAACTGTATTTCTGTCCATAATGAAATTATAACACATTATCGATAATTATGCTATAATTTTAATGGAATGAGAAAGTCTATTATTAAACTTTTTATAGCTCTATTTTTTCTTGTATATTCAGGGATAAAAGCACATGCCATTCAATTTGATTTGCTCGTGCTTCCGACAGATGTTTTTTCGGTTTGTGATAATTACTTCTGTTTCCCAGAAGTGTCAAATATAATTGCAGAAGATGTCATTTCTAATATAAAATCAAATAAAAACATCAATGTTAATACTCTTTCACAGGTGCGTCAAAAACTCAATTCCGATAATCAACTGAAACAAAAAACAATGAGTGTTATTGATGCTTACGGTAAAAATGACAAAATTGATTTTCCGACGCTGAATGAAATTGCAAAGTCATTTAATGTCAAATCAGTTTTGCTCATTGACACATACACTATAAATGACAAAACAGACCTAAGGCGCAACCTTTGGGATACCCTTGAAATTGCAACAGCGTTTAAGATTACCTATCCGTTTGAACTTAAAACAACAGCCGTTTTGCTTGACTGTGTTAATTCGCTTGTTATGTGGAGCGGAAAATATACAAAGAATATTTCAGATACATATGGTTATTTCAGCGCGCAAAATCAGACTCAGGCGCTTTCTCAACTGGAAAAGATTAAACAGTATTCTTACGATATTGTTTCCAAAAATATCAGTCAAAGTGTTTATATGAGATTTTTCCCTAAGGATGTAAGAACATTTACAATCAAGAAAGAAAAACCGGACAATACTCAACCCAAATATGTACCAAATGCGCTTGAGCACCTGTCCGATCCGCATATTCGCAAGGAATTAGATAACAATAATAATCAAAATTTCAGAGATTTCGATTTGGACGATTTTGTATTTTAATCTTTTATGTAGTCTTTAAAATGTTTTGTTGACGGGTTTTGCCTCATTCTATTAAGCGCAATTGTTTCCAATTGGCGTATTCGCTCTTTTGAATAACCCAAATTTTGTCCGACTTCAAGTAGAGTTTTTGTTTTGATATCTTCGAGCCCAAAGCGCTGTTTAATAATTTCTTTTTCTTTCTTGGGCAAAATATTTAGTAAATCGGGTATCCCAGACAATAAAAATTTGTTATTTACACATTCTTCAGGGGATAAATGAGAAGTATCCTCTACAAAATCACCAAGATTAAGATCATCAGTTACAGCTGTTTCAAGACTTAACGGTTCTAAAAATACCGAATGCTTAATTTTTTTTAATTGTTTTTCGTTTATATCCAAAAACTGACATATTTCATCGTCAGATGGGGTTCTATTTAATCTGTCAGCAAGAACTTTTTGTGCGTAATTAAATTTTTTGATTTTGTCAGACATGTGAACGGGAATACGTATTGTTTTGGAATTATTAGCTATTGCCCTAGCTATAGATTGTTTTATCCACCAAGTTGCATAGGTGGAAAACTTGAAGTTTTTGCGGTAATCAAATTTCTCAGCAGCCCTCATTAAGCCAATAGAACCCTCCTGAATTAAATCCATAAAAAGAACTCCACGCCCTGTATATTTTTTTGCAATACTGACAACAAGGCGCAGATTAGCCTGAACGAGTTTTTTCATAGCATTGTTATCTTTATTTTCTTTAATTAACCTCCCCAATTCTTTTTCCTGATTTGTCTTTAGCAGTTTGTAGCGACTAATTTCTTTTAAGTAATCCTGCAGAATGTCATCTTCAAATACAACATTATCAAAGTACTTGTTTCCGTCGTCATCAAGATTTAATTTTTCATACTCAAACAACTCTGATGTCATAATCCTCTCCTCTACACCAATTTAAAAACTTCCGTTACATTTTTTGACGTAAACAAATAAAAAAAGTTCCCAATACATTTTCATCCACTTGACAGTAAAATATGTTCTTGTTAATATAAGTTCTGCTAAAACACTTTGGCAAAAGCTGAAAAATAAATAGTTATTAAGGGCGTTTAGCTCAGTTGGTAGAGCGTCTCCCTTACAAGGAGAGGGTCAGAAGTTCGAGTCTTCTAACGCCCACCATAAAAGAAGAACCCATCAGGGTTCTTTTTTTATGGCCAGTTATGCTGACGAGAACATACGTTTTAAGTTCGGCGCGAGCGAGCCAAGTGCGGAGCCTGTTTGTTTTTGGCACACTTGCCATAAAAACAAACAGCGGAGTCACGTCGATGGCGAGCGAAGCAAGAATGTCTTATAACGCACACCATTAAGAAAAGAGATTGTGAAACCTCTTTTTTAATTATTATTCCCTATTCTTTTCAATGTATCGTGGCGATGTACGCGTCTTGCAATATATATAAGGAACAAAATCCCAGCAAGAATAAGCAGAGTAATAGCAAAGCCGCTGTAAACAACATACTGAAGCTTAATTTCCGTCGGAGAAGTTTTACTCAGTTCCCATACATAAACACCGTTTTCAACCTTTAATGCATTATTGTATGACGCAAATGAAGGAAGTTTTATCGTGAATCTTGTTTCAAGATTACTAATGTCAAACAACTGATAATCGTCATCAACCTCAATTTCTTTTGTCTTATAATTCTTAGCAATATCATCATAAACAAAATTTTGATCAAAATTTGCTGCAAAATCATTGTTTTCTATAGCTTGAGGGTCAGGCAAAAACTCTGATTTATCGCCATATTTTTGTAAATATTCAGGAATAAGTGCAGATTTTGAACCAGGTTGTTTAGTCAAATCTTTAACCAAATAAACTTTATTTTTCTGTGTCTGCAGGTTATAAACCATGTGAATATTATACGAAGTCACAAAAAAATTGTGCTTAACATCAACAAACCTGCCCGATTCAAGTTTTGAAACAAAACCAAGAGATGACAAATTCAAGTCTTCTTTTTTAAGATTTCGAACTTTTTTTACGGCAGTAACATTTATTTTTTTATAATTAGATTGGTCATTAACTTTATAGTCTTTATCCATAAATCTTTTTATATTAATATCCATAGTTGCAAGTTCTTGTGGTCTTGCCTGATTATCAGACAACATACGAACCTCAACTTGAGCAGATTTATTTTTATTGATTGTAAGAGTAGTGTCTATCCTTGCACAACCCGACAAAAACGGAACCAAAAATAATAACGTTATAACAAATTTCTTCATAAATACCCCTGTAATAATAAATATAATACCATATTTAATTAAAATTGTTAATATTTATTCGTGATAAAATTTTTGTATGAATAAGGGTGAAGTTTACGAAGTTGAAATAGAAAAACTGACAAGTTACGGAAAAGGACTTGCAAGAATTGACGGAATGGCAACATTTGTAGATAATACCTGCGTTCAAGACAAACTAAAAATAAGGATTACAGGGGTTAATAAGAAATTCGCAAACGCTACGATTGAAGAAATTATTAAGCCATCACAATACAGGGTAACACCGTTTTGTCCTCTGCAAAAAGTTTGCGGAGCATGCCAACTTCAGTTTATAGATTATAATTATCAACTTGAAATAAAAAGACAAATTGTACAGGATGCAATGCATTCAATAGGGGGATTTAATATAAATATCCCCAAAACAATCCAAAGTCCGCAAATAAGAAATTACAGGCACAAAATTCAGTACCCGATATCACAGACCAAAAATTCAAAACGGATACTTGCGGGGTATTATAAACCACAGAGCCACGAAATCGTAAACATCAAATACTGCCCGATTCAACCAGAAATTTGCGACAAAATAATAGAATTTATAAGAGATAATGCCTTGAAATTTAACATATCGGGGTATGATGAGAAAAAACACGCGGGAGATTTAAAACATGTTGTAATAAGACATTCAGATAAAAACGGGAATTGTCTTGTTACTCTTGTTATCAACGGCGATAAAACATTTGACGGACTGAACAAATTTGCAAAAGAATTGTTTAGCGCATTTGTTGAAATAACGGGAGTTAGTGTCAATTTTAACCCCAAAAGAACAAATGTAATTCTTGGGAATAGCACTCAATGTCTGTGCGGAAAGGATTTTATTGAAGAAGAAATTTGTTCAAAAACTTTTCATATCGGAGCGGATACATTTTTCCAGATAAACCCTAAAAGCGCTCAGAACATTTTTTATTATATAAAAGAATTTATAAAATCTGAGTGCAAAACTCCTGACATACTTGATGCTTATGCAGGGATAAGCGCGATAGGAATCTGTCTTTCGGATGTTGCCAAAAATGTTGTAACAATAGAAGAAAACGAAAAATCAGTCGAACTTGCCCGTAAAACAGCGAAATTGAACGGGATTAAAAATATCGAAATTAACGGCGGAGATGCAGGTGAATTTTTATCAAACGAAAAACGTAAATTTGACATAATAATTCTTGACCCGCCAAGAAAAGGATGTTCCGTACAGTCGCTTGACTATGCACGAAAACTCTGCAAAGGACATATAATCTATGTTTCATGCAACCCGGCGACTTTGGCAAGAGATTTGAAATATCTTAAAGAAAAAGGATGTAAAATCAAATCAATTCAGCCGTTTGACATGTTCTGCCATACTTATCACATAGAAAATGTAACAATAATCAAGGTTTAATCTTTTGCGGAAAATTTTTCAATAGTCTGTCTTAAATCGCCCATTACTTCAAGCATTCTATCAGTATCCTGCTCTTTCCAGTCAATGAGTTTGCGTCTTAGTTCTTTTCTTGCGGTTTTGATTTCTTTGTCTGAAATAGTTTTGTCTTCCTTGAACTGATATGACGGCGTAGCCTTAATGGAGGCGACAACCTGTTCATCTTTCAAAAGTTCTTTTGAAATCTGAGCATAATATGACGGTATCGCCTTTTGCATACCTTTTGCATAGTTAATAAGAAGATGAGCATAACTTTTGCTGATTTCAACAGGAAGTTTTTCGGCATCTTTGATTTTTAAATCAGCATTAAAAGCATTCTGATACAATGGCTGTGATATAAACTGGACAAGTCGTTTTTGAATTTCTTTAAAATTACTTGCAATAGTGTATCCTGCTGAACCCTTTTGATGATGTCCAGGATCCATATCAACATGGAGTTTTTTCATTTTTCTGACAGGCTCATAAACATACTTATGTTCAAGTTCTTTTGCATCCTTATATTTAGGACCATAAAGAAAAATTAATTCACATTCCTGCCGTAACTCTGTGTTTCCCTTATCTTTTGTTGATATAAATCGCATCTGCCAGTCAGCATAAGTAGATTCACGCGGGCGTGATATTTCCGCTCTTTGCAAATATTCCCCCAAAGGTGCAAGTGATTCAACCGTCACTCCGTTTTGTCTTATTTCCAAATCAGGATATCTTACAAATGTTCGTTTTTTGTTTACTGCGGAATCTTTAATTCCATTGTCATATTTACGGATTGGAGCAAGTATCCAGCCTTCCTCTTTCATTTCTTCAAGAAATTTTTTAAACGCCATGACATCCTGCTGATCCTGCCAGTAAACTGTTCCTCTTATTACATCTCTTGCAGACCCCTGCCGTTCATATTTATCAAGAAAATTCTTTTTCTTTTTAATCGGCGATGCCGAATTATAAGCCTCATCATATTCAAAACCCAGAGGCTTTAATCTCTCGACAACACGCTTTAATGAGCCATGAAATTCTTTTGCCTTTGCAATCAAACCATGTTCAGCACTGTCATAACCCCTGCCTAATGCATCCATAAAAAAGGTATTATCAAATTTGGGAGGTTTTGCACAAAATGAAACGGTATCTGTCTTCAATTGAGGTTTAAGCCGAAGTGTAGGTTCATTTGACTGCACATGATAATGATTACAATTATAACTGTTACGGGGTAAAGAATTTATTATCATAAAAAGTCCTTTATGTTGTCATTTGTAAATACCGTAAAGACAAAAAATTGCCATATTATCAAAAAAAGATTAAGTTATATTAACTGACTTTCTGTGTATTATCCGACCAAAAGAGATTTTGCAAATTCAACGGACTGTTCGTTTATATCGCCGCCTGCAAGTTCGGCAAGCGCTTTTACTCTGTTATCCCCCGTCAAAACATAAACTTCAACCTTTGTTTCATCCTGTTGGGATTTGCGTACGTAAAAATGTTTATCCGCTTTTGACGCAATAATCGGCTGATGTGTAATAACAATAACCTGATGAGATTTTGATAACTGCGAAATTTCATCTGCAACACTCTGTGCGGCATGACCTGATATACCGGCATCAATTTCATCAAAAATTACGGCATCAATTTCATCATTTTGCGCAAAAATCGATTTAATTGCAAGCATTACTCTTGAAATTTCCCCGCCTGAAGCAACTTTTACAAGCGGTTTCAAATCTTCCGAAACATTTGTGGAAATCATAAATTCAACATTGTCAATTCCGTCACGGCAGAGTTCTTTTGGAGTTATTGCTATTTCAAATCGCGATTTTGGGAGTTCGAGCAGAGCAAGTTTGTCCTGTATCAGGGATGAAAGAACCTGCGCATAATTTTTACGGGCATTACTTATTTCAGATGCCGTTTTATACATTATATCTTCAAGAGCCCTGATTTTTTCAATCAATTCCTCAATATTTTTTGTTGAATACTCAATTTTTGAAAGTTCCTCACTTGCCTGATTGTATGCAAGCAAAACACTTTCAAGAGTCCCACCGTATTTGCGTTTTAATTTATCAAGCAAAAATAGTCTTTCCTGAATATCATTGAGCCTTTGAGTATCGTTATCAAGATTCTGCGAATAATCTCTTAGATACGATGCAATTTCTCTCAGGGTTTCATTTACACCCGAAAAATCAGAACTTACCCCCTCAAGTTTCTGGTCATAAGCGCAGGCTTTAGTCAAATCCGCTTTAATTTTTGCAAGTGCTTCAATAATTGAGCCGTCATCCCCGTTAATCACCCAATATGAACCAGCAGTGAGTTCTTTTAGTTTTTCGGCATTGTTTAACACTTCAAGTTCTGACTGAAGTTCACTGTCCTCGGTTTCAGACTGAATATCAGCCTGTTCAATTTCATCTATCTGAAATTTTAAAAAGTCAATTTGAGACTCTGTTGCATTTGCACTGTTTTGAGCAATTTCAAGTTGCTTTTTGAGTTCGCAGTAATCACTGTATTTTTCCCTGAAATTTTCAAGAATTTCTCCGTAAAAATCTTTTGCATAAGAATCAAGCAGATTTATATGATACTGTGGCTGAAGAAATGTATACGTCTGATGCTGGGAATGGATATCAACAAACAATGTCCGCAGATTCTTTAAAAGTTCCTGATTAACAAGAGTTCCATTTATTCTTGAACGAACACCGTTTGGGGTAATTTCTTTTGATATTTCAATATCTGAACCGAGATAATCTATCCCGTTTTGCTCAAACAATTCTTTTATATTGCTGTGGGTGTTTTCAACCGTAACCTCAATTATAGCCTTATCGCAACCGGTTTTTATAACTTCTTTTGAAACCCTGTTTGAAAATACCAAATCAATTGCATTTAGTAAAATACTTTTACCAGCACCGGTTTCACCAGTAATAACATTAAGTCCTTTGTCAAAATTAGCACAAAGCTCATCTATAAGTATATAATTTTTTAATCTAAGTTGTTTAATCATTGTAATTTATAAATTTGCACCACAGCATTTTTTAAATTTTTTACCACTCCCACAAGGACAAGGGTCATTTCTTCCTACTTTTGAAGAAATATTAACTTCGGGTTTATTTTCATTGTCTTCAATTATTCCTAATGTATTGGAAAATGCGTTAGAACGGTATAAAACTGTTGTTGATGACATAATTTTATTATCAAGATACCTTCTTTTATATGTCCTTAATAGTTCTTCCAAGGTATAATTCTTGCCCAATACGGAATTGACTATTTCAATAAAGTTTTTATGTTTACTTGCAACAATTTTAATAAGGTTAGCACTGTATTTGTCGTTGCGCAGGAAGTATTTTATGCACTCATCATAATTAGTAATCTTAGTATAATCTTTAACCTCAAAGATTTTGTTAAATGTACCGTAAAATGGGACAGCATAAAGCCCAAGTTCTTTATCATAAACAATGCCAACATCGTATTCCTCATGATGAGAAGAAAATCCTCCAAGTGAGTTTTCTAGAAAATTATCATAAGAATTGTTAAATTCCTGAACATTAAAATACTTATATTCGGCAGGTTCAGCAATATACTGCTTATAATCTGTCTTTTTGCCTTCTTCTGCATAGTCGTTAAAAATGCCGATAAGTTCATCCGCATTTTTATTTGTTGTTATAATTTCTGTTTTACCATCAAAAAATTCGGTAAACTTTTTGTAAATATCATCAACATCTTTTTCAATTTCCTTTTGTTTAGCAGGATTATCAAGATAAACAAGTTCAGGATTTTGAATAATTTTTGCTACAGCAAAACGATACGCATCGTTCTTTCTCAATGAAGGCAGAACTCCTGAAATTTCCAACAAGTAATCTGCGCCATCAATTTTTACTATCCTTGCGATAATAAAACTACCTATACCAATTCCCCTGAACGCCGTCATTTTCATAAGAGAAGTAACAGTATAATGCTTTTCATTAACTATATTGAAAAAATCAAAACCCGTTTTGTTCACACGCTTAATCTCAAAAACGGATGAAATTGAATTTTTCATTGCCTCAACTATTTTTATTGTGTTATTATCAAGTTTATTGTTCTCAAGAAATAGCTCAGGAATACTTTTAAAATCTTCACCTATATTACGCTCAAGTATATAACTAAAACAAGCACTTTGAAAAGAAATACCGCTTGTCGTATTTTGTCCTATTGTTCTTAAATATTCATTAAAATCATCTTTAATATCCTGATGAACCTGAATAAAGTCCGCAATGCTTCTTATAACCGCATTAATTTGTTCGGTACGTTCTTGTATATCCATTTTTATCCCCTTATAAATTAGTCTGCACATCAAGAATATAATTAATTCTGAAAAATCACAAATATATTAAGAAAATCCATTTTTAATGTCAATTAGTCGGTTAGTTTGAAATCCCCGTTTTTCTTAATATGTTCAACCAAACCGCCGTCGTTTAAAAGTTTAATCATAACAGGCGGAAGCGGTTCAATCTGAATAATAGCGCCATTTGTAAGATCTGTAATTATTCCTTTTTCAACATTAAGTTCTAATTTATCTCCGTCATCAATTGCATCAGTATCACATTCTATTGCCAAAAGTCCTATATTTATTGAATTACGGTAAAAAATTCTTGCAAAAGACTTTGCCAAAACAGCTCCAACACCGGAAATTTTCATAATTCGCGGAGCGTGTTCCCTTGAAGAACCAAGGCCAAAATTGTTACCTGCAACAACAAAATCACCCTTTTGCATACGTGAAGAAAATGTTTCATCAGCATCTTCAAGTACATGTTTTGCAAACTCATTTAAATCAGAACGTAAATGATAAAGCCTGCCTGGGGCTATATGGTCAGTTGAAATATTATCTCCAAATTTAAAAGCTTTACCCTTCATAAAAGACTCCTTTTTCTTTATACTACCGCAAAAATAAAAACTATGCTATAATAATAATATTGAGGTTAAATTATGTACTTTAATAGAAAATGCAAAATTACTTTTATCAGTCACGGAGCAACTATATACTCCGAAGAGGGAAGATTTTCCGATAATCCAAATTACCCGCCACTATCAGACTTAGGCATTGAAGAAACCGAAAATCTTGTCAAATACCTCAAAGCAAGAGCTATTAAGAATGATGTGATTTATTCTTCTCCTTCATTAAGAACCCAACAGGCTGCAGAAATGGTTTCAAGACTCTTTAAACAAGAATTTGAAATAGTTGAGGACTTAACATCAAGAAAATGCGGGGGCTGGAACGGGCAAACATATTCTCAGATTTTGTCAAAATACCCGAACGGTATATCTGAAATTCTTGCAAATCTTGAATCAGATAATTCAAATTCAGGAGAAAGCACCGTTGAATTTATAAAAAGAATTAAAAAAGTTATTGACCGTCTTGTAGAAGAAAATGCGGGCAACAGAATTATTATAGTAACACATCCCGATGTTATTCAGGCTGCGATATGCGCAGCATTAGGTATTAGTGCTGACAAAATGCTAAAAATATATATAAGAACGGGGAGTGTAACCCAAATAAGTTACTTTGAGAACTGGTCAAGTCTCGTTTATTGTGACCATGTTCCATTGTAAATTTAATTAATTTTTATAAAAAAAAATAACCGCAGAATAAAATCTGCGGCTATTTTATGCGATATTTAAAGATTATTCTGCGACATCAGTTAACTGTTCAGAGTTAATATCTTTTATGCTCAACGCAATTCTGTGTTCCTGTGGTGTGAATTTCTTGATAAGGACTTCTACACTGTCACCAACCTTGAATCTGTTGAACGGATTAACATTTTCTTCAGCCATTTCAGAAACAGGAAGCAAAGCCTCAACACCAGGGAAGATGTTAATGAATGCGCCAAAACCGGTAACTTTATTAACAGTACCTGTTATAACCTGACCTTCGCTGAATTGTCCTTCAATCTGCTGCCATGGGTCTTCACCCATTCTCTTAAGCGACAATGAAATTCTTTTCAGTTCGTTATCAATCTTGATGATTTTAACTTCCAATGTTTCGCCCAAAGAAATTACATCTGATGGATGTTTGATTCTTGACCAAGAGATTTCAGATATAGGTAACAAGCCGTCAATGCCGTTGATGTCAATAAATGCACCGAAATCAGCGATTCTTACTACTTCACCTTTTACAACCATATCTTCTTGAAGAGTTGAAAGTATATTATCCACAACTTGATCTCTTTGCTCAGCGATTGCCTGTCTTTGAGACAAGATAAGTTTGTTTTTCTTAGGATCAGCTTCTAAGACCTTAACTTCAATTTTCTGGTCTAACAAACCGTCAAACGGAGTACCCGTTCTTAATTGAGATGAAGGTATAAAGCCTTTTAAATCCGCTATGTCAACCAAAACACCGCCCTTAACTACACTTACAACCTTAGCAAGGATAGTATCGCCCTGAACTTTTGCATCATTAAGCTGAGCCCAAGCCTGAGCAAATGCGAGTCTTTTAAGAGATAATAACATACCGTCTTCATCTGTTTCTTCTTTTAGAACATAGAATTCTTTTACATCCCCTATTTCTAATGCCCCTTCATCAGAAGAAGAAAGTTCTTTTTCAGGTAAGAATGCTTCTGTTTTTGTTCCATGGACACTTACCAAATAACCGTCTTTTTCTTTTCTTAACACTGTACCTTCTACAATGTCTGCTACTGTGTGTGATTTTGAAAAACTTTCTTCAAGTAATTTTTCAAATTCGTCTAATGTTGCTGTTGTCATTTTTATTTTCTCCTTTTCTATTGTTTCAACATTTTAACTACATCGTCTATTATATTTTGCGGAGTAGAAGCACCTGCTGTTACTCCGATTTTTAGAGAATTATTTATTAAATCCTCATACTGAGAAAGCTCATCCGCAGTCTCAATATGAATAGTTTTTGTAAATTCATTTGCTATGTCAGCTAAATGCGTTGTGTTTGCACTGTTTTTTGAGCCAACAACTATCACTAAATCATTACTTTTTGCAAGCTCTTTTGCCTCGGACTGACGCCTTGAAGTACTTGGACAAATTGTGTTAACTATACGCAATTCCTTTGAAATTGACGTTAAGTATTCGATAATCGGGTTTAAAGCCGCCAATGTCTGCGTTGTCTGAACAACCACACCAATATTTTTGTGTTCTTTTAATTCCTCGGAATATTTGTACAAATCATCCACACCGCAGGCAACAATTACATCATCGCCGTAAATAAGAGCATTAGCTTTAATTGCACTAACTTCAGGGTGTTCTTCTTTTCCTACAATTACCAAATAATAACCGTCTTTTACAAGTTCTATCGCCTTTTGCTGAACTTTTTTCACATCAGGACAGGTCAAATCGTAGACTTCAAACCCTGCATTTTTAATTTGCTCAAAAGTTTGCGGACTTTCACCATGACTGCGGATTACACAAATACCGTCACCGTGTTCGGGCAACTCCGCAAGCGAAACAATACCAAAAGAATCTAATTCCTTTATAACATGAGAATTATGAATCAATTCGCCCAAGACATAGACTTTCTTATCAGGGTTTTCAGATTTAATCATTTTAACACTTTCAACGGCTCGCTTTACACCGTAGCAAAACCCTGCATATTTGGCTAATGTAATTTCTTTAGTTTGAGTCAATTATATTGGCTTCTTTCAAGTAAACTCGGGCGGGTAAATTATAAAACCCCTCCCTGTGAAATAGATTACAACACAAAGAAATTATAAAATCAAGTGCTTATCCCCAAAGCTCACGCGGAACTTTTTTATTAATATCCTGACGCATCGGAACTTTATTGCTTGCAGTACTCATATTTCTATTTAACATTGCATAATATCTGTCATCACCGGGAACAGGAGTATTTGAAAAGCCTGCAACCTGTTGTGCATTATCACCTAAAGCATCATAGAACTGATTTAATTCGCGTAAATTACCTATTTTTGCCAAATCATACATCAAAATAGATAACTGATGAGAGTCAGAATATTTTATAATATCAGCCTTAGCAATACCGCAATCTAAAAGCAGGCTTGCATCAAGTGACTTGATTAATGCAGGATTAAGCATACATAATTCTTTAATTAACGCTTTATCAGTAGAACGATTTCTTATAAAACCTATAATTGTTGCGGCATCTTTGCGTGAAAGATACTGAATAAAGTGTTTTTGCGCATCTGAACTAATAGATCCAAGTTTTGTATATATCGCATTCAAATCACCTTGTTTTGCAGCACTCCTAAGTTCATTTATCGTTTCTATAGAAATGTTATATTTCTTTTCGAGTTTTTCCTGCTGCTCAAGTTCAGCCATTGTTTCTTCTGTAATTTGTTTTTGCACCTGCTCTTGTTTCTCGGTGGCTTTTGCTTCAGCCTCTTTTATAGCCTGTGCAATTTCTTCGTCGGTCTTAGCCTCTTTTGCTGCAAGTTCAGCTTGTTTTTGCGCACGAACCTGCTGGTCATTTTGTATTTTGTCTATAATTCGTTCCAAATCAGCAATAGCCTTATCACGAAGAGCAACGGAATGTTCGTAATTAACCTGAGCAAGTTGCGCTTTCATTTCCATTACTGCATTGGAATTTTTTGTTGAAACTTTGACATTTTGGGAACTATCAGAAGTCGCCTTTGCCGCAGAATTTGCCGATGCAGTTGCAGAGGCGGTTGCCGTTGCAGTAGTTTTAGCCGTTGTTTGAGAAGTATTTGAAACAGAATTGTTGTTTGAAGTACTTGTTCTATTTGTATTTGAGTCTGAATTATTACCTGAGGATGCTTTTGCTTCATTATGTGATGCTGTTAATTGTTCACGTTTTACGGGGTCAGACACGGAATTTACAGACTTTGTAACCGCATTGTCATATTGAGTCTGAGCACTTTTACTTTTTACATATTGGCGACCATCAATTAATCCCTGAGCCACTCCGACATTGTCAATATCTGATAATGAATTTGCATGACTTACTCTTGAAGCATCATCAAGAGCATATTCAATATAAGAAGATGTTAAAGCACGTTTTGCATCATAAGATACATTATCCGAACTCAAAACATTATGAGCAATTTTCTCTCCAAGATTGCCCTCTTTTAGAGGTTCACTGTTTAAACCGATTGCAATAGAATCCTTATACATATTATAATTCATTTGCAATCCCTGCTCATAGGCAGTTGATATAAATGCCTCATTTTTTGTTTCAGGTATGACAGTTTCATAGGCTTTGTTTACATAGTCATGATGACCAACAGAATCTAAATCTTTTAACCCTGCTAATGCTTCTTTTTGCGAATTTTCATTATTCGGATCGATTTTAACCTGCGAAATTCTGTTAAAAGCACGCTGAGTCTTGAATATGTTTATAGCCATTTCATTCTTTTCAAGACCTAAATTTTCAAGGAATGTTTGAGCATCTTCTTTGTTGTGAGGATTTGCAATAATTGCAAGATAGGTAAGATATTTTTCATCTTTTAAGAGTTCATTTAATTTTGCTTTATCTCCGCCACATTCTGCTAATGCAAATTCATATATATTGCCGTTAAAATTATCTTTTAAAAATTGACGTTTTTCACCAAGGTTTTCTAATTCTTGATAATATTTATCGCCTAATTGCTTGTGAACTTCTATTTCAGCCTTTACTTTTCTTTCTTCTTCGCTAAGACCATGAGTTTTTTGTTTAATACTTAAATAATTTAATTTGTCGTCTTCTGTAACACGCAACTTGTTCAAATATTCTCTTGTTTGCCACTCAACTTCAAGTTCGGGTTTGACACCATCACGTTTTAAAACTTCTTTAAAATATTTTCTTTCTTCTGCAACCTGTTGCTTTTGTGAAGTATTCAAAACATCATTAAGAGTTTTTGCTCCTGAATATTTCGCCGCTTCAAAACGAAGCGCAAAACTTCGGACTTTATCATAATTGAGTTCAAGTTTTTCCTGAGGGTCGGTTACAGGATTTCCATTTTTGTCAGTATCTTTCCAACTGTCACCATACAATCTTTTCCCAATTTGTATAATGGCTGATGCAGCCAGCCTATTTTGTTCTTCTTCGCTTAATTTACCGTATGCTTCTGCGTCAGCCGCTTTCATCACACTTTTGGTAAGATTCATTAAATCATCTTTCGGGTTTTTAGAAATAACGGTTTCACTGTTAAAAAATTGACTAAAAAGACCTTTTTCATCAGCAAAATCAATGACAGTATTAAGTAGTTTTTCAGGTTCTTTTCTTGACATATCAATTAATTGACGCATAGTCAAACCTTTGGATTCAGCCGCATCACTTGCCATTGCAACAATAGAAATATGATATTCCTTTTCGGCATCAGACATTTCTGTTTGCTGATTACCTTGGAATAAATTTTCAACAACCTGTTTTAAAAGTTCATTACGGTAATTTTCTTTATTTGAGGGATCAGAAATCTTTTGATATTCAGGACTGACCTTTTCCAACAACGCATCAAGTTTCGCATCGAGTTTCTTTCTTGGGGATAACTTTTTCCATTCATCAGATTCAATAACCTCTTTTGGAATTACATTATCAAATAAATCAGCATTCTTATCAATAAAACTTATGGCTTTACTCTTATCTTCCAATGTTTGTGCAAATTCTATCAGAAATTTTTGATTTTCGGTTAAGGTTTCGGGATCTTGTTTTTCAAGTACTTTTGCCAACTTTTTTATATCATCAATATTAGCATTTTTAATCCCCTGCTCCTCTGCAGCTTTAATTGCTTTTTCTTCAGGAGAAACCCTGTCAGAAGTTGTTTCTTCTGACGGTATTGGTGATGAACTATCTTTTTCCTGTTTAATAATTGTATTTGCGGTATCTAAAATATTTTGTAGTTCCTGAACATCAACATTCGGAAATTGTTTTTTAAGTATTTCAAGTTGTTCCTGAGGAGTTTTTGTTTGAAATTCTTCTCCTCTTATAACTTTCATATACGGATCTTCTTCTGTCTTTGGAGCATTAGCAAAGGCAGACCCTTTTGGAATATCAGCATTTTGCACTGGAGTACTCTGTTGTTGTACTCCTTGCAACTGTTGAATTTCAGCTTGTCTTTTTGCAATATTTAGTTTTTCTGTCATAATATCTCTTTGTTTTAAGCTGACACTTAACCATGTAAAAACTTTGGAATTTTTAATTTTTCACAATAATAAATTATTGTTACATTTCTTTAATATATTGAAGTTTTAAGTAATGACATCGATTTAGTCTGAGATATATAATCCTTTTGTATATATTTACCACGTCTTGAAGAATCTGATAAATCATCTGAAAGTTTATTTGCAATATCGTTTGGCAATTTTATTTCTTTCTCTACATAGATATAATCTTCATTTTTCTTGTCACTTGCGAGTTCATTAGTTACAACGCCCATAAATGCTTCATCATCATTCCCATTATAGTGTAACAACAATTTGTGAAAGGATGGAGGTTTTGTTAAACCTGCGTATTTGGTTCGCACAGGGACATAACCCTGCGGAACAAAATAAATATTATCAATTTTATATCCGTCAAAAGAGGAATACTCCATATTATATCTTTTGCCATCAGATATAAAAGATTTTTGATATATTAATTTTTCACCGTCTTCAAACCAAGGACGGGTATTTGACTGTTGTAATGTTTGAATTTCGGGTGCAATTACATAGGTTGCGGCATCGGCTGACTTTGTTTCAGGTGCAAGCATTACAATTTGGTTCGGGTTATCCGTTTCGGGCATCATTGGAATTGCGCTATTCAGCGTTGCAGGGTTCATCGCAAGCAACACTATAACAGGAACTTTTTTCATCAAAGACGGTGATGATGACGGCGTATAATCAACAACACCAGTTTCATCACGTTTGGAACTTGTTCCGAAACTGTAACTATTCTTAAAACCTACACTACTGACTGCATCTACTTTCATAATTTAACCCCATATTATCTGATTATGCTTATTATACTAATGCTTAAATCATTTGTAAATAAGTATATACAAATTTCATATATCTTTACGATATACAAAATAAGATACTATATTCTAAAACATCAAAATCAAAAATTTTGCTAGTATCTATAAACTAATTAATCGTTTACACTCATTGATTAAAAACTCTTTCCCTGGCATTGTCTCAATGAAATCCCAAGGTAAATCTTTGTCATAAGCATAATTTTGTGTAACATAATAATCGCTGTCAATTTTTAAATCTTTTGATGCTTTTTTAAATGCACCAAGTTTCCCGCCCTGTCTGTAAACTTCAATAATAAAATCAGTTAAATTTTCATCTCCTCTTGATAAAAGTGCCTGCCAATAATCCCATTTCGCACTCGAAATAACTGACTGAATACCTAATTTGTGCAATTCTTTTCTTAAATAATTTGATTTATTTTCCAAAGATTTTTCATCTTCTCTTCCAAACCACTGAAACGGCGTATTCGCCTTTGGCACAAATGTCGAAAACCCAAACGAAATTTCAACCCCCTTAAATTTCGATTTTATGCGTTTAGAAAGGTTTACAAGTTCTTCAATATCTTCCCAAGTTTCAGTGGGCAGACCTATCATTCCGTAAAATTTTATCCCGTGAAGACCGCAACAGCGCGCAACTTCTATCGCTTTAAAAATCTGTTCTTCGCTCAGATGCTTATTAATAACCCGTCTTAACCTTTCACTGCCCGCTTCAATAGCAAGCGTAAGGTTCTTTTGTCCGGCATCAACAAGCATCTGAACAATTTCAGGCGTAAAAGAATCAACCCTCAAAGACGAAATCCCCATCTCAATATTTTCGCCGTTTTTAATTTTATCGCCGACATAAGCACAAATTCTGTTAAATTCGGGATGAGCGGTAATTTGTGCGCCCAAAAGTGCGATTTTATTTGTGTGTTTTAAACCAAAATCAATTGTCTGAATAATTTTTTCATAATCAACAAACCTTATCGGCATATTCATATAAGACGCGAGACAAAATCCGCAACGATTTGCACAGCCTCGTTCGACTTCAAGAATAAAAGTATTTTTAAAAAAAGCACTTTCGCTGATTATCGGAGTATATATACACTCTGAAAGCTTTTTAGTAACCTTTTTTACTTTTTTATTTATCCCCGGAACATAAATACCATCCATTTTTGAAAGCTGTTCAAGTTTTTGTGCTTTGGTAAGAGATTTATTTTCAACGCAAAACCTGACAACATCAAGATTAACATCTTCACCATCACCAATTACTACAAAATCAAAAATATTTTTATAGGGTTCGGGGTTTGAAGTAACAACAGGGCCGCCTGCAAAAATCAGCGGGTCACCTTCACTACGTTCACATGATTTCAGGTCAAATTTGTTTTTCTCAAGAAAAGACAAAATATGCATAAAATCCATATCAAAAGTGAATGAAAACCCTATTAAATCGACCTTGTCACGCATAATTTGGGTAGTTTTTGAATCCGAATAAACACGTTCAATATTTACATCATCCATCATATCAATAGCGCGATAGAGCCACAAATACCCGAGTGATGACAGTGCAAACGATTCAGGTCCCGGAAAAACAAACCACATATTAAAATCATAATTTTTATTTATATTTCGCTCGTATAAGAATTTTTCGGACAGATTATTCAAATTAGCTCTCCAAAGGTTGCGATCATATTATAACATGAAAGTTTTATGTTTAGTTTGTTTATGATAGTATAATATCAAATAGCAGAAAAGAGGTAAATTATGCAAGCGCGCAGAGCAGCAAGAGAATTAGCATTCATATTATTTTCGCAATTTGACGAAAAAATTGCAAACTACTCAAAAGAAAATATGGATGATATTATAATAAAATCAATCAGATTACTTATAAGCAGTTCAAATGAGGAATTAAAGTTGTCACTTGGTTCTCTGATAGACATGAAGAACCGTATTGAGGATTACGAAGCAGAACACGAAACAAATTTAAATAGACCTATGGGTGCAGAAAATATAGCAGTTCCAATGGTTATGACATCCGAAATGGCTGAAAAAATTGATTCAATGATAGATGTAGCGGAAAAGGCTATATTAGGTCTTGAAATTGCAGAATTCACCGCACTTGATTCTCAGCCTGAGGTTAAAGATTTTGCCGTAAAAATCGCGCAAACTTACAGAGATAATAACGAAAAAATTGATGAAATCATCAGAAATTATGCAAAAGGGTGGGATTTTGACAGACTTGTAAAAATGGACAAGGACATTTTGCGCATAGCAATTTCAGAACTTTTGTTCATCAAAGAAGCACCGATGAAGGTCGTTGTTGACGAAGCCGTCGAACTTGCAAAAAAGTATTCAACAGACGACAGTGCATCCTTTGTAAACGGCATTTTGGCAAAAGTTATTGCTGATAACGGAATAAAGTAAATCTAAAATTAGTAATTATATATTAAAACATATGTCATTGCGAGGCCGTTAGGGCGTGACAATCCAGCCGTTTTAGTTACCAATACGATGAAATAACTGGATTGCTTCGTCGGCTGTCCTTTGCCTCCACGCAAAGACAAATAATAATTTTTCATTCTTAATTATTAAACTGCAACTTCCTTTAATGCCTGAACGTATTTTGTTGCATAAACCGCACCGACAGCGCCGTCTGATGCAGCTGTAATAACCTGACGTAGCGGAGTATTGCGAACATCTCCAACCGCAAAAACACCATCAACAGAAGTTTTCATGGTTTCATCAGTCAGGATAAATCCTCTTGCATCTTGTGAAATTTGACCGTTAATATTTTCAACATTCGGTAACATCCCGATATACGGGAAAACACCATTGACTTTAAGATTTAAAATCTCGTTTGTTTTAACATTTTTAACTACAAGATGAGTAACCAAATCTTCCCCGCAGACTTCTTCAACAACACTGTCCCAAACAAATTCAATTTTATCGTTTCTGAACGCGCGTTCCTGAATAATTTTATCGGCACGAAGTTCGTTTCTGCGGTGAATAATATAAACTTTTGAAGCAAATTTAGTTAAATACATCGCTTCTTCAACAGCAGAATTACCGCCGCCGACAACTGCAACAACTTTATCCTGATAGAACGAACCATCGCACACCGCGCAATAACTTACACCTCTGCCGATGTATTCAAGTTCGCCTTTAACACCTAGTTTCATAGGTTTGGCGCCCGTTGCAATAATAACAGATTTTGCTTTGAAAACCCCCTCTTTTGTTGTTATGACCTTAGGATTAGATAGCAAATCAACAGATTGAATTTCCTGCATAGGGAATTTCTGAACCCCGAACATATCGGCATGTTCTTCAAATTTTTCCATCAAATCAAATCCGCCAATTTTCATCATCCCGGGGTAATTTTCAAGTTCAAGATAATTTGACGGCTGACCACCTAACATACTTATATCGATAATTGCTGTAGCAGCAGCACCTCTTGCACTGTATAATGCTGCACTAAAACCTGCAGGACCGCCCCCTAAAATTACAACATCAAAATCATAAGTTTCCATTATATAATCCTCATTTCCCTTAATCTTCTACAATACCGCCCCCTATTTTTTCTCCTTTAATTTTGTATTTTGCGGATTGCGTTTTTACTATTTTACCACCAACATATGTATCAATCTTTATATAATCGTACCCATCAAAATAATCTCCGTCAATATTTATGTCGGCTTTATCTGTTAGAGTTTTTTTATCAAACTTGCCGTTTTTTGTAAAAATAACATGCTTGGCATCAGAATCCTCAACACTTATCTGCGCTTTTGCACCATTAAACATGTTATATAAAGTAATGACGTCACCAGTGCGTGATAAGTTCCATACATCAAGACTTTTTTCTTTAAAAATATTTGAATTTTGTTCAACACGTTCTGATACAACTCTCCAAGTACCATAAAAAGATTTTGGAACCATTGAAACAGAACCTTTAAGCATAGTTGTTTCCGCAGATGCGATACATGCTCCCAGAAATATAAAAGGAAACAATAATAGGAATAATTTTTTCATATAAATATTTTAATGAATAATAATTTTATGTCATACAAAAATTAAAAAAAAATTTTTACGATTTGTAACAAATTATTTACAAAGTACCGTAAATATTAAAGTTTTCTGATAAATAAGCCGACAACACGAATAACGGTACTATAAGGAAAATTGAAAGGATTTCATCAAAAATGGGATTGGCAGCATCACAAGCAAGATTACTGACCATCACTGCGAGATTATCGGATAACGAATTACGCTCGCAGACCATTAACAATGCAAAAATGCGACTTGCTACCCAAAGTGCACAAGCAAGTGATGAGTATCTTTCTGCATTAAATAAAGCACAAATGATGTTTTCAAACATAAGTGCTGACGGTTTAACACAAAAACAGGCATTAACTTTCAATGCTTTGACGCAGTATAGCCCGTACAATACACAATACGGGATTATAAACTCTGCGGGACAAATCATGGTAAGTGAAGAAGATGCTGCAATATTCAAAAATAATTCACAAAATTTGGAAGGTTTTTTAAAAGCTCACGGACTTGAATGGGAAACAACATTCTTTGATGATGATACATTGCAAGATAAATTAAAAAGTTTTTATTCAGGTGATAATACGGCATATATAGGCAATCTATTAGCTCAAAGCTATAATGGCAAAAGCGGTAGTGAAGCACTTAAAGAAAGATACTTTGATTCATTAAGTCAAGAAGCATCAATAGAAAATTTAAATTATGAAATATTGGCACGAAACTACTACCAAGAATCAATACAACTTTATAATAATACAATTCCCGAATTTAGAAGTTATATATTGGGCGAAGGCGAAAATGCGGTGACAGAATCCTCGGTTGTTGATGCAATAAGCTCAAGCTGGAACAACGCCGATGGTATCAGAAAAGAAATAAAAAGCGGGCAAACAAACCCGGGAGGAGCAAGAAAAACAGACGGGCAAATGGGTACTGGCCCGACCGCAGCATATTCATTCAGTAATATATCACGATACCTTACCCAAGCCGGTAAAGATTATATTGATTTTTTAATAGGCTCACTGAAAGATGAAGTTTACCCGGGTAGCGGTAAACCTACTGCAGGTTATCAATGTGACGTAAAAACTTTCAGTGGACCTAGCGACAGAGTTCTTGAATTACCTATTTATGATAACGACGGTAACCAGACAGGCACCAAAACTGAGAATGCTAAAGTGTATCATTGCGGCCATGTTACAATCGTAATAGGCGGGCTTGTTCCTACAGGATATGCTGATGAACCTACAAACCATAAACCGACAGGGTATACGACAGGCAATTATATCCAACTTGACAGAGATGATGGAGGCGGTTGGGATTACGGCGGTACCGGAGATCTCCATGATAAAGAGTATAAACAAGAAATTCCGGGAGCACCAACAGACCCTGCGGCTCTACAAAAATTCCTTGCAGAACAGGTTTCTAAAGTTAAGGAAAAGCAGGGTGATGGCTATCATTCATACCAGGTAGCAACAGATGCTAACGGCAATCCGGATTATAGCCAAATTGCAGTACTTAATATATTTGATGTTGATAGAGGAGATGCATATCACGCATTTGTAACAAAATATTTTGATATGATATTAGATTGCGAAGCATATTTTGATGCGGAAGCATACGCCAAAGATCATTCAAATATCCCAACACTGGAAGAATACAACAGAGCAAAAAATCTATACGTAGCAGAATATGGTTTTGCTCCTGCAAAATATGAATACTTAGTCAATTTTGAAGAATTAATCAAAAGCGGAACATATGGTTCTACTGATTCATTTAATAGTGTTCTAAACAGCTGGCTTGTAGATAAAATGCTTGATGTTTTAGGCGAGCCCAAGTATGCATGGGTTGATAAATATGACACATCCAATTCGGGCAATGCCGATGCTAAAGCACAATGGCTGACCAATTTATTTAACAGAATGCAGAGAGGTTATAAAGTTCTTGAAAATGGTTTGGCAAAATCACAAGAATGGCTTGAATACGCCTTTGAAAGCGGGCTTGTAACTATGGAACAGGTTGACCTTTCATACAATTGGGTTGCAATGGATTACAAAACTTGTTCAAATATTTACGAAGAAACAGATAATTCTGCAGCTGTTGCAAAAGCAGAAGCTAAATATAACAGAGCAATGAATGACATTAAGCAAAAAGACCAAATGTTTGATTTACAATTGAAAAATATTGATACAGAACACTCTGCTCTGCAAACAGAATATGACGTTGTTAAGAGTGTAATGAATAAAAACATAGAACGAACAATGAAGTTTAACCAAAATGCTTAAAATGATTGTTTCTTATAAATCAAGCAGGCAAATAGCCTGTTTTTTTTATTTTTTAATACCAAGAAATACACCATCAGGATTTAAATTCATCCCAATATATTTTTCAAGCTCTGATTTTGCAATATTATATTCATAAAGCGATTTAAAATATTGTAATTTTGAATCAGCAAGGGTATTTTGTGCCTCTCTCATTTCAATAGGTGAAGCTTCACCGACTTTATACCGCCCTTTTGAAAGTTCATAGTTTTCCAACGCCTGTTTTACCTGCAAAGTCGCAACGGGGAGTTGATTTTCTTTTTCATGAAGTTTTAAATACGAAGTTTGAATTTCCAGATAAACATTATTTTGAGTCGTTTTTGCCTTTGCAAGTTCTTTATTATAAAGATGATTTGCCTCTTTTATTTGGTTATATATCAAAGCACCGTTTATAATCGGGAAATTAAGATAAACACCGATTTGCCAACCGTTGTTTGAAGTCCAGTGTTTACCGCCCTCCTGATAGTAACCGTCAAATTCAAGTTGAGGGAAATACGCTTTCTTTTGGAGTTTTACGTTTTGACGCGCTTTTTCAACCTCAATTTGTGCCTTTTTTAATTCGGGTCTTGATTCTAGTGCCTTTTCTACGGTATCAGCAAAAGTCATATTCAAGGGAGTATATTTCAAATCCCCTTTTATATTATACTTTTCGATATATGGAACACCCATAACGTTATTGAGTTTAGCAAGCGAAGTATTTATAAGGTTTTTGGCACTAATAAGGCTCATTTTTGCCTTACTTAAATTAACCTGCGCAATCGTGACGTCAATTTTCGGGTTAAATCCAATAGAATAAAGAGCTTTTGCCTGATTATAAAAAGCCTGATAATTATCAACATTCATCTGCGCAACTTTTTCTGCCTCATAAGAGTACAAAACTCCATAATAAGCGTTTTTAGTATTGTAAATAACATCATTAACAACCTCGGCAAAAGTCTTTTTGCTTGATTCATAGCCAAGTCTTTGAATTGTTAGCTGATTTTGGGTTACACCGAAATCGTAAAGCAACTGCTGCAAAGAAATTTGTCCTAAAATGTAATATTCATATTCAAGATTAAAATTGAAAGCATCAGATAACTGCAACTGCTTAATGTGCGCCCAACTTGTCTGCCATGAAAATTGCGGGAAAAAATTTGACCAGATTTGTTTGATTTTAGTATCATTTACCAAAATGTCTTCAAATGCTGACAAAATTTCCGGGTTATTCCCGAGAGCTATTTTTATGCAATTATCAAGCGTCATATCAACAGTATAAGAAACAGAACCCGAAACGACTTTTGACACGTCCTTATCTGTTGACGGTGTTATATCCTGAATTTCACCGCCGTATGCTAAAGGGAAAATAAGAATACATATAAACAAAAACAGTTTTTTCATATAGTTTACTTTGAAATTCTTACTGGTTTATTGGGAGTTACTCTTGTTACACCCTCTGTTATTATTCTGTCGCCTGCTTTTAGTCCCGATTTTATTATCCAGTTTTTGCCGTATGGTTCGCCGATTTTGACATAAACAATCTGCGCTATATTATGTTTATCAAGTTTGTAAACATAAGAACCACCTGGAGAAGACTCAACGGCTGTCATAGGAATAACAAGATGATTTTGCGGATTATTTGCATAAATTTTAACTTTTACATATTCTCCATGAATAAGGACATTATCGGGGTTTTTAAAGGTTGCCCGCAGTTTGATTGAACCTGAGGATTTATCAACTTTATTGTCAAAATAATCCTGTTCCCCGTCATAAGGATATTTTCTGCCGTCGGGAAGATACAGAACAACTTTATGTTTTCCGCTTTTCTTTTCGTCTTCTTCCAAAGAGGTAAAATCTTCGGCAGAAATAGAAAATGTAACATACATCGGATTTGTACTGTAAATTGTTGTCAATTCTCCGCTTGAGGGTGTAACATAGTTGCCGACCGTAACATCAATTGTTCCAACACGCCCGCTTACGGGTGCCTTTACATTTGTATATGACAAATACCTTTGTCTGTCCTTGTGTTCCGAATTTGCCGAACGAAGTTGTGCAAGCAATGAATCTCTTTGAGATAAAATTTCATCGTACTTTGATTTGGCGATGTAATCCTGTTTAACAAGTTCCTGCGCCCTTGCAAGTTGTTTATTGGCATAAGCAAGTTTTGCCCTGATATTTGCAATATCGGCACTTGAAGCATCAGATGCATTCTGATATTCAGACGGCTCAATCAGAAACAATGTCTGCCCCTCTTTTACAAAAGCACCCTCCTTAAAATAACTCTTTTGCAATGTTCCCGAGACACGCGCAACAACATTAATTTGATAGACAGACTCTACTCTTGCACTTGATTCATAAGTCTTATAAATTACTTTGTCTTTTACCGTTTCGACTTTAACTTCGGGAGGAATAAATACGGGTTTATACCTGATTTTAAAGACAAGCATTGTTACTAACCTTATTAAAATCGGTAGGACAATAATAAGGGTTAGCGTGATGTAAAATATTTTTTTTCGCACAAAATCCTCTTGTTTAAAGATTTTCTTTTATAAATTTGACCATTTTTGATAAAGCGTTTGCTCTGTGAGAAATTGCGTTTTTAAGTTCTTCACTCATCTGCGCCATAGTAATACCGTAACCGTCAACTATAAACACAGGGTCATAACCAAAACCGTTTGTTCCGTATTGTTCTGTGGCAATTTGTCCGTGGCACTCACCGATTTCCTGATTCAGAACATTCCCGTCTTTATCTATTAGTGTCATAACACAAACAAATTTTGCTTTTCTATTATCCGTATGGGCAAGATTTTTTAATAATTTATCAATTCTTTTTTGCGGTGTAGAATCATATCTCGCCGAATGAATCCCCGGCTCACCGTTTAATGCTTCAACGCATAATCCGGAATCATCCGCCAATGCTACCATCCCAGAAACTCTTGCTGCTTCTCTGGCTTTAATAGTTGAGTTTTGTTCAAAAGTTTGACCGTTTTCTATCGGGTTAAAATCGCCTGACGGCAAAATAAATTCAATACCCGAGCCGTTTGCAATTTCGTTTATTTCCTGCAATTTATGCGGGTTACCCGTTGCAAGAACAATTTTAATCTTATTTCCCATAACGTCTTTGTCTTCTTTCAAATTCTTCAATACATTTAACAAGCGAACATCTGTCAAATTCAGGCCAATATTCATCAACCACAATGACTTCACTGTATGCAATCTGCCACAAAAGATAGTTTGAAATGCGTTTTTCACCACCCGTTCTTATTAAAATATCAGGATCGGGAATATCTTTTGTGTAAAGATGTTCAGAAATAACTTTCTCATCAATATCATCCGATTTTGTACCGTCATTTATTATTGACTTAACGGCATGAACAATCTCATCTCTTGAGCCGTAATTGAGCGCAATCTGAAGATTTACACCCGTATTATCATTTGTTTTGCTTTGAGCATCTGCGGTCACCATTTGAAGTTTTTCCGATAATCTTGAACTGTCACCGATAAAAGAGATTTTTACCCCCTCTTTATCCATATCATCAAGTTCGTTTTTCAGTGTAGCCGCAACCAAATCCATCAGAAAATCAACTTCTTCTTTGCTCCGCTTCCAGTTTTCGGTTGAAAACGCATATACGGTAAGATATTTTATTCCAAACTCATCACATGCACGAACAATATTCCTTAAAGAGGTAACACCTTTTTTGTGCCCTGCGGCAGATGGCAAGTTATGCTCTTTAGCCCATCTGCGATTACCGTCCATGATTATTGCTATGTGTTTAATTTTATTTTCCATTAAACTATCGCTCCATGAGATGCGTCTTGAACGGTTCTTGCATATTTTGAAAGATAACCTGACTTGCATTTTAATTCAAACGGTTTTAATTCTTTTCTGCGATTTTCAAGTTCGGTATCAGAAACAAGAACATCTATTTTGCGATTATTAATATCAATTTTAATCTTATCCCCGTCTTTAATAAGTGCAATATTCCCGCCATTTGCGGCTTCAGGACAAACATGACCTATACATATACCTCTTGTTCCACCGCTAAAACGCCCGTCAGTTACAAGAGCAACCGTCTTGCCCAATCCTTTACCGATAAGTAAAGAAGTAGGGGCAAGCATTTCCCTCATTCCAGGACCACCTTTGGGTCCTTCATAACGAATAACAATAACATCACCGTCTTTAATCTTATCGTTTTCAAGAGCATTCATAGCATCTTCTTCACAGTCAAAACATTTTGCACAGCCCTCAAATTCGTAACAACTTTCATCAATTCCGGAAATCTTTGTTACACAACCGTCAGGCGCGAGATTTCCGTACAAGATACCCAGCCCAGGTTCAGTTGTAATAGGATTATCGTAAGTTTTGATTAAATCTGTATTTACAAACGCATCTTTTGAAATCTCAAAAATCGATAGTCCGCAGACAGTTTTCTTATCCTTAACCCCGATATTTGCTTCAATAAGGTTTTTCATCAGCGCAGGAACTCCACCTGCATTGTGAAATTCTGTCATAGTTGGATTTGCGGCGGGATCCAACTTTAAAATCTGATGAACAACTTTGCCCCACCTGTCAAAATCATCTATTTTTAAATCTATTTCACCAGCATTTGCTATTGCTAAAAGGTGCATGATTGAGTTTGTGCTTCCGCCAAGTGCCAAATCAGCAATAATAGCATTTTCAAGCGTTTCTTTATCAATAATATCAGACGGTTTAACATCATTTTTAACCAAATCAACTATCTGCATCCCTGATTCAAAAGCAATTCTGCGTTTTTTTGATGAAACAGCGGAAGATGTTGCACACAAAGGCAAACTCATACCCATAACCTCTGTCAGACAAGCCATAGTGTTAGCGGTGTACATTCCCTGACACGAACCGATAGTTGGACATGATTCTTCTTCAAGTTCCAAAAGCCGTTTTTGGTCAATTTCTCCATTCCTAAATTTTCCAACAGCCTCAAAAGAGCCTTTTATCATAGTTAGTTTGGCACATCTGCTTTCCCCTTCCAACATAGGACCTGCAGTTACAACAATGCACGGAATATCGAGACGCATTGCAGCGATAAGCATCGCGGGGGTAATTTTGTCACAATTTGTCAATAAAACAAGTCCGTCAAGTTGATGCCCCTGTGCAACAGCTTCAACACAATCCGCAATCAAATCTCTTGACGGCAACGAATATCTCATACCGTTATGACCCATTGCTATGCCGTCACATATTGCTGGAACACCAAATATAAACGCCTGACCACCACCTGAGTGAATACCCTTTTCAATCTGGCGTTCCAAATCCCTCATTCCGGCATGTCCGGGGATTAAATCCGTAAATGAACTTGCAATTCCGATAAAGGGGCAATCCAAACTCTTACGGCTGACGCCTGATGCCATCAAAAGCCCTCTGTGCGGAGTGTGCGCTATTCCTTTTTTTATATTATCACTTCTCATAATATCCCTTGCTTAGTAAGTTAAGTTTAGCATAAATAATCAATTACAACAAAAAAAATGACAGATAAAATCTGCCATTTTAATAATATTGAAACATTATAATTTAAATATTATCAGAAAATTTTACAAATTTTTCACCCAAGTACAAACAAGCCTTTCTAATATGATTATGTTTGTTTAAATACGGAGAAATTCTATCAAGAAAATTCAATAATGCAATACTGGAATTGCTGATTTTAAAATCTTTTATAACATGCTCAGCATCTTTTTTGACCTTACGTTCAGCACACGATGTATTAGGAAGAACAAATAATGAAGCTTCAACCGTATTTGGTCTGTAATTACTTGGAATCGGGTTAACTTTTAATGCCATGGCTTCAATCTCCTCCTTTATGCATTGTATTGTATTGTATTGTATTGTATTGTATACACTTTACAGATTCAAATATAGTTACATAAGTTTACATTTTATATTGGTAATTAAAAAAAAATTGTACACAAATAAATACAGCAACCCCAGACTTCTTCAAAAAAACACTAAAATGTAATAAAAATGCACAAAGCTCAACCGTTAAACAAAAAACTGTTTTTTAGCACTTTGCTAAAGAAAATAAAAAGCAGGATAGAAAAATCAATCCTGCTTTTTATTCGCCCCGGCGCGAGTCGAACGCGCGGCAGACGCGGTTTAGGAAACCGCCGCTCTATCCTGCTGAGCTACGAGGCGCAACAATTTATTTACACAATACCACAAAATTAAAAACGAGGGGATAAATCTTTTACCCAAGTAAAAATATTTGCCCCGACCGGATATTCAAAAAATCCGTTCTTTTCATAAAAATCTCGCACAGATTTTTCTGATGAAGGGAACAAAGAAATTTTGCGGGTTAAACATTTTATTGAATTTAATATTCCCGTTCCAACTCCCTTATACTCAGGATTATTTACAAAAATAATATCAGGTTTAACCTGTAAATGTTCTATAAAAAGGGACCCGTCATCAAGAGGCCCGACATGAACAAGCCCCAACAAACTCTTTTCATTTAATAATTCAAATTTATCTTTTTGTGCCGTTAGAGCATACACTTTGTTATCTTTATAGTATTTGCTGCCATTTCTTAATGCACATGCAGCATGATATATATTATCAACAAATTTTGCGTAAGACCAAGTCTTTGATGCATTTTCAAGTGCTTTTATATCACCAATATTGTTAGGATCTATTTCAACAAAGGAAACAGGTGCACTGTCATATTTTTTTATGCCTTGTGCTAATTTTCCTATATTGACACTGTTTATAAATTTCGCGCCGAAAACAGGCGAATATTGATTTTCTATTTTCATAACACTATTTAAAAACCCGTAAATATTTTTTTTGCCGAAATATTACAAATAATTTATGTTTGTAATAAAATTAATGTGAACTTAATAGGAAGTGTATAGAAAAAAGCGTTAAGAAACGCAGAAAGAGAAAGGGTATTATATGAAACCTGAAACAAAAAGTTTTCAACTGGATATCGGCGGGAAAACCGTAACCATTGAAACAGGAAAGTATGCTCAATCGACAAACGGTTCTGTTACAGTACGATGCGGAGATACAATGTTATTTGTTCACTGCGTTGTTTCAAAAGAACCAAGAGTAGGAATAGATTTCTTCCCGTTGTTGATTGATTATGAAGAAAGAATGTCAGCAATCGGACGTATCCCAGGCGGATACAACCGCAGTGAAGGGAAAGCAAGCGACAAAGCTATTTTGGTATCTCGTTTAATAGACCGACCAATAAGACCGCTTTTCCCAAAAGGATATAGAAACGATATTCAAATCGTTGCTCAATTATTTAGTTATGATCAAGAAAACCAGCCTGACACTTTGGCAATGTTAGGTGCATCTTGCGCTTTGATGTTATCAGGCGCTCCATTTGAAGGACCAATCGGTGCAGTTAGAGTTTCTCGTGACGAAAATGGGAACTTTATTGCTAATCCAACACATAAACAAGCTCACGAATCTGATTTAGATATCGTTGTTGCAGGTACACATGACAGTGTCATAATGGTCGAAGCAGGATGCAAATTCGTAACAGAAGACGATATTATGAGCGCCGTTGAATTTGCACAGGGCGAAATCAGAAAACAGTGCGACGCACAGGTTGAATTTGCAAAAGTTTGCGGTGTTACAAAAGAAGAATTTACTAATCCTTACGACACTTCAAAAATTGCTCAAATTATTGAAGAAACCGCAGGTGCAATGATTCATGATGCATACCATAACTTTGACAGAGAATATCGTCAAAATAAACTTGATGAAGCAAAAGCACTTGTAAAAGAAAAAATTGATGCTTTGCCTGATGACGATTACATCAAAAAAATCATTGAAGAAACAGGAATTGACTTTGTTGCGGAAGAATTTAAAACTGCAGAAAAACACGTTATGCGTTCAATGATTCTTGACGAGGGTGTCAGAGCTGACGGAAGAAAACCAAATGAAGTTCGTCCTATTTGGTGCGAAGTCGGTGTTATTCCAAGAGCACATGGTTCTGCAGTATTTACAAGAGGTCAAACTCAAATTCTTTCTGTCGCAACTCTTGCAGGTCCCGCAATGAAACAGGAACTTGACGGTGTTGACCCGCAAACAGAAAAAACTTATATGCACAAATACATCTTCCCAGGATTCTCAGTCGGTGAAGTTAAACCTTTAAGAGGACCGGGTAGACGTGAAGTCGGTCACGGTAATTTGGCAGAACGTGCAAATATTCCTGCTTTACCGTCGCCTGAAGAATTCGGTTATACAATCCGTGTAACCTCAGATGTACTTGAATCAAACGGTTCGACCTCAATGGGTTCAACTTGTGGTTCTTCAATGGCTTTGATGAACGCAGGTGTTCCTGTTAAATGTATGATTGGCGGTGTTGCAATGGGTATGATTAAAGAAGAAGGCTATGAACCAGTTGTATTAACCGATATTCAAGGTATTGAGGACTTCTTAGGCGATATGGACTTCAAAGTAACCGGTAATGATGACGGTATTACCGCTTTACAAATGGATATGAAAGCAAAAGGTATTCCTAATGAAACATTACGCAGAGCTTTATTCCAAGCAAAAGAAGGCAGATTACATATTTTAGGCAAAATGAGAGAAGTAATCACCGAACCGGCTAAGGAACTTTCGCCGTTTGCACCAAGCATTACAACGATTACTATTCCTGTTGATGATATCGGCGCAGTTATAGGGCCTGGCGGAAAACAGATAAGAGAAATCATTGACGCATCAGGTGCCGAAATTGATATTCAAGACAGCGGTGTTGTAACAATCACATCAAACGATCAGGAAGGAACAAAGATCGCTATTAAGATGATTAAAGACATCACTTTTAAACCTGAAGTCGGAATGGTTATCAAAGGTAAGGTTGTAAGAATTATTCCTATCGGCGCATTCGTAGAATTAGGTGGCGGTAAAGACGGTATGATTCACATTTCGCAGGTTTGCAACGAGAGAATCGAAACCATCGAACCACATCTTAATATCGGTGACGAAGTTATCGTCAAAGTTATTAAAATTGACGAAAAAGGAAGAATCAACCTTACGCTCAAAGGAGTAACCGAAGAAGATAAGGCTAATTGCATAAGTTAGTTTTAATAATATTAAAAAAATGGCCGATGATAATCGGTCATTTTTTTTATGAAAACTTTGTGATAAAATAAGAAAAAAGGGAGTTAAAAATGGCAGATATAGTAACAATTGGAAGTGCAACGATGGATGTTTTTGTGGAATGCGACGATGCAAATGTCGTTTCGGTACGTAAAAAAGACCATTCAACAGATTTTATGAGCTATCCGTATGGTTCAAAACTTGAAATAACCGATTTTGATACGCAGGTCGGCGGAGGCGGGGTTAATACCGCAGTAAACTTTGCCAATTTGGGATTTTCGACTTCTGTAATATTTAAAGTTGGAGATGATATTTATTCTAAAGGACTTTTTGATTTTTTAAAAAACAAAAATGTTGATTTAGGCTCAATAATTCAGGATAAAAAAGACACAACAGGTTTTTCAATTATCCTGACAAGCTTTGAAGGTGACAGAACAGTTTTGGCTCATCGCGGTGCAAATGCTCATATCAAAAAATCGGAAATTGATTTTGAATTGATTAAGAATGCCAAGATTCTTTATATTGCTCCGCTAAACGGTGACAGCAACAGGCAGCTTGACGATTTGGTCAAATTTGCAAGAGAAAATGACACCAGAGTCTGTTTTAACGCGGGAACAACAGGTATCAAAAAAGGATATAATTATTTAAGGAAAATCCTTGAACTAGCGGATGTTGTTGTTATGAATAAAGAAGAAGCACAAATGGCAACGGGTATATATTTAAGACAGGATACAAAGGAAATTAAATACTCAAAAGAGGTCATTCATCCTGATTTAAAGGAAATGTTTAAAAAATTAAAGGTTTCCGATTATCAGGTAATCGTAATAACAGACGGAGGGCATGGTGCTTATGCCTATACAGGCAAAGCATATTTTTACTGTCCATGCTTTGATGGACCGGTTGTTTCAACTCTTGGCGCAGGGGATGCGTTTGCTTCAACATTCTGCGCATCACTAGTAAGATACAACCTTGATATAGCAAAATCGCTTATGGCAGGATCAATAAATTCCGGCGGAGTTGTGTCGGCTTTCGGAGCAACACAGGGACTAATGACATTTGAAGAAATAGAAGAAAAAATAGCCCAAAATCCCGATTACAAAGCAATTATCATAAATGAATAATAAAAAATGAACAATTTAAATTTTGTTTCGTTATACATGTGTAGATTAAATAAGGAGACTTAATCATGACAGATGAAGAAAAAAGAACAGAATGTAAATGCGGTGAATTAGGTAGATTTTTCACACTTGTTGCAGCCATTTTTCTAGGGGTATTACTTGCGATTTTAGTATCAGCAGCATTATTAAAACCAAAATGCCCATGCAGAGGACCTGTGCCATTTCCACCAAGACCGATGTATGAAAGACAAATACCACCGATGCACGGTCAATGGGGAGTTAAAACACCTGACGGACAATTCAACATTCAGGGCAAAAAATTCAACAAAGAAGGGATGAGAAAACACAGTCAAAATTTTCAGCCCCCTATGCCTGAAAAAACAGATACTCAAAGATAGTATTTAATCAATAGAGAAAAATTTAACGCTCTGCAATAATTTGCGGGGCGTTTTTATACTATTTGGCAAAAAATATTTTTTACAAGTTTTAAGTAATATATGAAAATTTACCCGTTACACAAGTTAAAACAAACCATTTTGCACAAAATAACCCCCAAAAGGTGTAGATATATCCTGCTTGAAAAAACAAAAGATATAAACATCTCACAATATAAAAAAATGACAAACAATGTACCTGAAAATGCAGATACATTCACTCTTATTTCTATCGGCAAAAGAGATGATATAAAATACCGAAAGAAAATTACAACATTTTATAACGGGAAAAACATCATTGAAAGATATATAGAATCATCAGACGGAACCAAAATAATAAGAAAATATGAAAATAGAGGTCACGACATAAAAGGAAGCAATTGCCGATACAGAAAAATTACACAAAAACGATTTAACCGAGAAACTTCGGCTTTTTTGACAGAGCTTATCGAAGAAATGAGGACATATAAATCGTCAAAAACAGGTAACACGAAATTAGAAATTATAAAAAATGAAATAAGCGGGGACAAAATCGTTGCAAACATAACCGAATACCCGTTCAACGGTAGCAGAAAAAACTGTAATTTGCCCAGAAAAATTTTAGGATTAGTTTTAGAGCTTGACAAATACATTCCAAATATAACGGGTACATTTGAAACAACAAATGTAAGATTTCCGCAAAATGACAAATTTTTGCCATTTAGATTTATTATTGATGACAAATTAAAACTTTGCGCATTAACAAAATTCTTTATAAAAGAAAAAGGACTTGAGAAACTTGGTATTCGCATAAACATAACAGATAATATAGCTAAAAATACTGCAGGCGAATTTAGTGAAATCGATAATATTATAAGCTATAATAAAAGATATATAAGTAATGGTGTTGGATTAGCAGCGCATGAAGTTGAACACGCATATCAATACAAACAAATAGGGAGAATCGGCAAAGGATACTCGCAGTACGGGCGAAACAGCATGAAATATTACGGGAAAATAGATGGTTTGAAAGAAAATATGGAAGCACAAAAATATTCAGTAGCCTCAGCAAACTACCCAAAATTAACAGAAGATGAAGATTTAACAAAAAATACAGATTATATGAATAATTATCTTGAAATTAAAGCAAGAAACGCTGAAGTAAAAGCAATAAATGAATACAATGAACTTGGCAAAGAATTAAACAAACAATTTTTCTTTGGGTTGTAAACGGCAAAAATCGTGGTGAGAGTCATAAGCGAATAATTAAAGCAAAATAAAAAAGCCGATAGTCGGACTTGAACCGACGACCTGCTCATTACGAATGAGCTGCTCTACCAACTGAGCCATATCGGCTTTTATATATACAGTTTAGCAAAACAAAAATTAGTGTCAAATAACATATAATATGACAGGACAGTAATAAATCTGTCCTGCCATTTTAGATATTATATTTTTTATATTATTAGCCACCCTCATTCATCCAATCAGAGCGTTAGCGGTTATTATATTGAGCCATTTGAGAAGATTTTATTTGAATTCCATTGCTTTAACAATCTTCCGGCCAATTATCGTTTGTAACTGTTGCTTGCGTCCAACCGTCTGCTTTTAAGGCACTTATCATTTGTTTAACTAAATCCTTTCTTGCCCTTGAAGCCCCCAAAGAAGGTCCTGTTGTTACTTGATGAAGTTTACCATCAGGAGTTGTAACGGTTGCCGAACCAGAATAGCCAGAATTTGGACTTACTGCAAATGTAATCTTATGAGGTTTATTATATTTTGCTTTATTATCCTTAGTCCATTTATCTGCTCCCTCGGGTTTATCAACTTGACCTGTAGCCTTTGAACCGTCTGAAGACCAGTCAAATTGTTTATTTTCCAATGTTACATCCGTCCAGCCATCATCTTTCAGTTTGGCCAACATTTTTTCACCTAAAATGTCTTTAGCTGTCCATCTGTCAAATGTATGAGCATTGACAACATGTGTTTTACCGTCAGGAGTAACTACCGTCGCTGTTGAAGATGCATTAAGCCTAATTGCAAATGTTACTTGTAGTCTATGCGGCTTTGCCATTTCCTCAGGTGTCCATTGAGTTTGAGAACCAGCTACAATTGGCGATTTTTCTTTTACAGAACTAGAACCTTTTGCTTTTTGTTTTACTTCAGGGGCTTTGTCAACATCATGATCTTTGTCAACATCATGATCTTTGTCAACATCATAATCTTTTACCACTTCAGGAGCTTTATTTACCTCAGGTTCTTCCTTGAATTTATCTAATAAATTTTGATATGTATCTTCTATTACCTTGCCATCTTTAGTAGTCATTATGTAAATCCCGTCTTTATCAGGATGTTTTGAGAATGTACCTTTTGCACCAAGCACGCTAGTTAAACTTGTTAAATATTTATCCTCTGCTTTTGGCTGTTCAGCACCCTGTTTTGTTTGAGCTGAATTCAATGCTGCATAAGGACTACATCCGCCCATACCGAATAAGCCACCGCCCATACCGCAACCAAACATTCCGCCGCCAAACAAACCTTGTGTCAGACCCGTCATAAAGCCCCAGAAGCCTGTCGGTCCCTGCTGGATGTTTATGTTCTCGGTGTAAGACATATTCCCGCCACCTCCAAATATACCAACTCTCGGCATAGGTCTGTGATAACAATTCGTTCTTAACGGCCCGTTTGGCATAAACCTTAAGTTAAAGGCTCTGCCCCATCCGACAATACCCATAATATATCTCCTTATTTTATACTCTCATAATTTTATAAAGTATATAAGAAGTATATAATTGCTTATATAACAAAATATGTTTACAAATCGTTACAATTTTATTAACGAATTAAGCAAATTTAAAATGTAGTCATATCTTTTTTTATCATTCAAATACCACCAGCCAATTAAGGCCTCAAATGCAGTCGCCTGGCGGTATTCATGTTGAATCACGCGCCTGCCGACAGGAATGGGTAAATTTCTTGCTCGTTTTACAATTTCGAGTTCATCTTCTGTCAAATGCTCATCCAAAAATTGTAATAATTCATACTGATATTGAGTTTTAACCAAAGAAGTAGTAATAGCATGCAGTTTTTTTGCATTATTTGTAATAAGAATTGTTTTTTCTCTTATAAACAATTCCCAAACTGCATCGCCCAAATACGCATAATTTCTTAAATTCATTTCCTGCATAAATGAATTTTACTACAAATATCCTGTTGAGGTATTTTTTATTGTTTAAAATAATGCGAAAATTTAATACATGAAAAAAATTGTTGCAGTGATAATAATATTATTTACGGGAATGAACGTTTTGGCACATGAAAATGCCAAATACCAAAGTGCTCTTGCTAAACGGATAAAATTTTATCCGTTGTATTATAATGCTCTGCAATTAAATCCTGATCAAATTTCTCAATTTGAATACATAATTGAAAAATACAACTTGAAATATCAAAACAACTCTTATGATAAGAAAATTTTAAAAGATTTATCTAAACAAGAAGAAAAAGAAATAAAACAAATACTTGATAAACGACAAAAAGCACAGTTTCGGATAATAAGACATCTTGAAAAGCAAGATATAAAAAGAAGTTTAAAAGAAAAAGATTATTACAAATCTAACCCGAGAATGAGCGTCTTTGGGAATTTACAAAAGAAATAAGGACATGTTTATAGTATATTTTAAATATGAAGAAAGTTTATATAGAAACAATGGGATGCCAAATGAACAAATCCGACACAGAGCGAATGTACGGAATGTTGTCAAATTTTGGCTATGAAGAAACCAATGAGCCTAAAAAAGCGGATTTATTAATGGTAAATACATGTTCAATAAGACAATTGAGCGAAGATAAGGCATACAGTCTTATAGGTTTGTGGGGGAAATGGAAGAAAAACAAACCAAACCTAAAAATCGGAGTTTGCGGCTGCGTAGCACAGCAAAAAGCACAGCAGATATTCAAACGTGCAAGTTATGTTGATTTTGTTCTCGGCACCCACAAAATATATTCACTACCTGAGATAGTAAAAAAAATTGAAAATGATAAAAAAGTCTGTGAATGCGAAGAAACACATAAAACAGAGGATACGGAAGCGATAAAATACAATATAAACCGTGTTAAATCTGTTAATGCGTGGATACCGATAACAGAAGGGTGCAACAACTTCTGTACCTACTGTATCGTACCATATACAAGAGGTCGTGAACGTTCAAGACTGCCTGAAACTATCTTAAAAGAAGTAAATGATGCTCTCAATTCAGGTTTCAAGGAAATTACGCTACTCGGACAAAATGTTGACAGTTACGGCAAAGATTTCAAAGACAGGAACTACAGACTTGCCGATTTGTTGTGTGAAGTCAATGCCATTGAGGGTAAGTTCAGAATCCGATTTGTGACTTCATACCCCACAGACATAACTGATGAACTGATAAAAACGACACTTGAGCTTGATAAAGTTTGTGAATACTTCCACATCCCGATGCAATCAGGTGACAGCACAGTTCTTAAAGCCATGAACAGGCGCTATGACAGGGATAAATACTTCCAAATCGCTGATAAAATCAGAAAAACTGTACCAGATGTAACTATCACAAGCGATTTTATAGCAGGTTTCCCTGGTGAAACAGAGGAGCAGTTCCAAAATACCTTGAGTGCTATGGAAGAACTCGGTCTTGACTACTCAAACACCGCTGCCTATTCTCCAAGAGAAAAAACCGTTGCGGCGCGCTGGGTTGATAAATTTATTGATGAGGACACAAAATTTGAACGACTTGAGCGCTTGAACGAGCAAAACCGCAAATGCTGTCTTGCATCAAATAAGAAATTTGTTGGCAAAACAATGGAAGTATTAGTAGAAAACTTTGAAGACCACAAGGGGGAAAAAGTTATTTCAGGGCGTACACGCAACAACAAAATTGTCCACATACCATGCGAAAATGATTTGACAGGGGAATTTGTAAACGTAAAAATTACAGGATGCAAAACGTGGTATTTGACAGGCGAAATAGTATAACCTTTATTCATAACACTTTTAGTTATATATGTAAAGAAATATTAAGCCAATTTTAAGAAAAAAAGCAATTATTTTAAAATTATATACTTTATATCTATGTAAGAGATAAGAGAGAGATTAAGCATTATGGCTACAGGACAATTCGGAACAATTATTAAACCTTCTGCAGGAAGAAAAGGTGCAGTTAAAGAGTTTAGATATTTGCAGCAAAAAGACAGAAGAATGAGATTTAACAATTCTCAGGATCCGATTTATTACATTTTCGATTGTATAGAAAATCGTCCTGTAAGTAAATTGGCAAAAGAGTTTGTTGAAGATGCAATTTTTGACACTATGAACTTTATTTCAAAAGTAGTTGGATAATCAAAAGGAAAAGGATAGGAAATTATTAAATAAGCGGTCAAAAGACCGCTTTTTATTTTAAATAAACTATATCAGTTTATATTCCATAATATAATCATCCATCACAAAGCCGTTGCCGATATCAGTAACAACAGTATCAATCACTTCAAAACCCCATTTTTTATAAGCATTTATACTGCGTTCATTACCTTTGTTTACGGTCAAAACAATCCTTTTATAATTTTGAATACGGGCACACTCACGTATAAAAGCGAAAGTTCTTGTCCCTATTCCCTGATGGCGAACCTCTTTTTTAAGATAAAACTTTGACAAAAACAGATAATCTTCTTTATTGGCAAAGCCAAAATAACCAACCATTTCACGGTTAAAATATATATAGTAATACGTATAATCTTCGTTTTTTATTTGACTTTCAATAGCTTCTCTTGACTGAAATTTTTCAATCATATAATCAATTTGTTCATCAGAAAGATATTCTTTCCAGTATTCATGCCAAATCTGAGATGAAAGTGTAACAAGTTTATCAATATTTACAGCTTTTTCATATTTTAACATTTACTTATCCCCTTTTGAGGGCGAAATACCCCAATGCAATTTATTTCTTAATATTGTATAAAAATCATTATCACTAAGCAATACCAGTTTAGCATAAAATTCTGATTTCTCTATGACAATATCATTCCGAGATTCAAAAACCTCTTGTCCATCAGCACTTATGCAATATTTTTGATTACATAATTTCGAAATTTTAATTTTAGAATCAGACGGAACAACTATCGGTCTTGCACTGAAAGTATGCGGACAGATAGGTACAATTTCAAGTACATCGGATTCGGGCGACAAAACAGGCCCGCCGGATGCCATACCGTAAGCCGTCGAACCGGTCGGGGTTGAAATTATAAGCCCGTCTGCGAAATAATCGCAAACAAATTTTCCGTCGATTTCAAGTGAAAAATTTGTTGCTCTTGAAGTTCCAACACCTTTAATTACAAAATCATTTAATGCTGTGTAATTACCGCATTTGAGCATCGTACGGTTTTCAATTTTATAATTATCGTTCATAATCTTAGACAACGCATTTTCAAGTCCGCATTCACTTGCCTGAGAAAGAAACCCAAGATGCCCAAGATTTACACCAAACACAGGGACCTCAAGTTTTGAATAAAATCTAGCTGCTTTTAAAATTGTACCATCTCCGCCTATAACAAATACAAAATCACATTCAGGAGACAATTCATCAACACTGAAGATGTAATAATCCGCATCAAACAGACTAAGCAAGTTTTTAAGTTTTTCAATAATTCCCGAATAACCTGAAATTTCTTTGTTATAACAAATTCCGTAGCGTTTTTTCATACATTCAGTTTATACCAAATATGCAAAAAAAGTAATAGAATAAGAATATGGCTGAAAAATTTTATGTATATATCATTTTGACAGAGCAAAATACCCTTTACTGCGGTTACACAGATGATGTAGAAAAACGCTTTAACGAACACAAAAGCGGAAGAGGAGCAAAATACACCCGAGCAAACAAACCGATTAAAATAGTTTATACAAAAGAATTTACCTCAAAATCGGAAGCTCAAAAAGAAGAATACCGAATAAAGCATAAATTAACCAGAAAACAAAAATTAGAACTTATAGCTAAATATCATACCGATCTAACTTACTTTTGCTCAGATGTTTTAAAATAGCCTTTGGTTTAACTCCTTTATCTAAAGCTGAATCCGCAAAACTCAAAGCCCCATCAATAAAGCTATTTGGTTGAGCAACTTTCTTTAAAAGTTTAAATTCATCTGCACTAAGTCCTTTACCATTGCCTATATCAAGCAGTTTTAAGGCAAAATCAACAAGTGGTTCAAATGTTTTAACATAACCCTCTTTACATCTAAATCTGCACAGTTTAAAAATCTGCAGTGCTTGAACCTCATTATTCGATTTATCATATAATCTTGGATAAAGCTTTGCACCTGCAGCATCAAATACTTCTTCTCCTGATTTGTCACAAGAAACAATAAACGATTTCAAATATGGAAACTGTTCCAAAAATTCCATCATACCTTCAGAATATTTTTCTACACCACTAGCTCTGCGAATTTTGGATTTTTCCATTAAACGAACAACATATTCAATCGGATATCCCTTTTTTAACATCTTAAATGCCGGTTCAATAATGCTTGAGCGACAACAATGATTAATTATGCTGGAATAATAAACATTAAAAATTTCTTCAGCGGAAAAGCCTTGTGCAAACCTTTTTTCAAGATCCTCAAAAAATCTGTAACTCAAATTTGAAGTATAAATTTTTCCGACATCAAAAGAAGTATTATTTTTATGCAAATGAATCATAGAGGGGACATGCCTTGACTCTATATATTTATTATTAGTGGAATTAAAATGAACAACATCGGAATTGCATGAAAAGCGTGCCTCATCAATAGATACATCATCAATTGAATACATTTTGTAACTTGAACAAGGTATATCAATTTTTCTGTCATAAAGTTCATCTTGTCTGAAAAATTTATCACATGCTAAATTAGTATCATTTTGATTAACCTTTAAGAACCTGTTGAATTTGCTTCTTTTCTCTACAGATTCTGATAAAAATTTCATTACTGTTTTACCATTTTTTAGTGGTTTTATAATTATTGACATTTGTAAACTCCTATTATGTTATATATAAAATACGTCAAAATATTTTTTGCCATAAAAAAAATCTCTCAATTTATGAGAGACTTTTTTACTTTAAAAACAAAATTATTTTAAATACAAAGTTGCATCTACATTTGCGTAGATTTTAATAGTACCGACTTCAATATTTACCGTCGGTTCAGCAACTGCACCCTCAGCAGTGTCCATAGCATTTGCTCTTGCAAGTTTCATATTCGTATAGCCGTAATTTACATTTCTTTGATTTAGTGAGCAGGATGTATTAACATTTTTATAACCCGTAACACTTGTGCCAAGCGCCGCAGCAACCGCATCGCCTCTGCCTTTAACCTGTTTTGCGGCTGTTGATAGCAATTCAGCGCACTGTTTATCTTTGTTTGAAAGTGTAAAGTTTAATCTGTTTACATCAGTTGCGCCCATTGAAATCGCTTTATCAATCATTGGCGAAACCTTATCTAGGGATTTTGTATGGACAACGATGTTATTTGTAACTTCGTACCTGTCAAAAACTCTTTTATTGTTTACGTAATTATAAATCGGTGCAGCACTAAAGTTTGAAGTTTTGATAAAATCACCGCCTGCAGAATTTATGTTTGCCTTAAAGTATTCATAAATTTTGTTTGAAATTTCTTTATTCTTTCTTGATGCTTCCTGCATAGATTTTTTGTCGGAAGTTTTTACGCTGACAGAAAATTCAACCGTATCAGGCGCAACTTCTTTGTCGGTTGAATAAGAAACCGACAGAGTTCCTTTCTGACAAACAGGTGTCGAATCAGCACCCGCAGGCAGCATTATAAACGGCAAAATAAACAATGAAGCCGTAAGTAATGACACCGCAATAATCTTTTTCATAATTTTCTCCTTAATAAACTATTTTAAATTACTGATTTTGACATTTTCATCATCAAGTTTTTTTTCAGACATCGGTGAAGTCATACCCGATTTGTTATCAGCAGACTTAACCGATTTTTCAAAAGTATCCGATTTTTTCATCATCGCGTTTATTTTTCTCATATCAGAACTTATGCGAGCCTTTTTCATAATCATATTAAGTTCCGTATCGCTTAATGAATCAGGCGTTTCAAACGAAACAGGCAGTCTGCCGTTAGAAATTATAAAGTATGAAACAGCCGTTATTCCCCACAACAAAACACCTTGAAAGAGATTTAAAACAGGGAAAGAAAGCAAGGTTACGAGATATTTGTTCCAAAGATGCATTGCAACAAGCCCGGGGAACACGACAAATCCCGCAAACAAACAACATACGATAAATGCCGTCATTATTAAACCTCTGAAACCGTTTATCTGAAAAATTTTCATACTGCCTTAGTCCTTTACTTTATCATTTCAAGAAAATCATTTTCTGTCAATATTATAACACCTAAATTTTGTGCTTTGTCCAATTTTGAACCCGCATTCGCACCTGCAAGCACAAAATCGGTCTTTTTAGACACAGATGACGAGGTTTTCCCTCCATGAGATTTAATGATCTCTGATGCTTCATCTCTTGTCATATTCTCAAGTGCTCCAGTAAGAACAAAAGTTTTGCCCAAAAGTTTGTCCGATTTCGGTTTTGCCTTCTCGCTCGGGTTTATGCCTAAAGATTTTAGTTCATCAAGTAATTTGAGGTTATTTTCGCTATGGAAATAGTCATATATTGACTGAGCTATGATTTCGCCTACACCCTCGACTTGTGACAAATCTTCTAAAGTTGCATTTTTTAAATCATCAAGCGAAAGAAACTCGCCTGTCAAAATGTCGGCGGTTTCTTTTCCTACATGACGGATGCCAAGCGCGGTTACAAGCCTGTTTAGCGGTCTTGTCTTACTTTCCTGTATTGACATGTAAATGTTTAATGCCGATTTTTCCTGAACTAAATCAAGCATCATAAAATCCTGAGGCAACAATTTATACAAATCAACAGGATTTGAAATCATTTTTTTATCATAAAGTTGGGCGATAACAGACGGCCCGACTTTGTCTATATCCATAGCCTCTTTACTTGCCCAGTATTCAATTTTGGCACACATAAGACTTTCACAGTCGGGGTTTGAACAGTACAAGCCGACCTGTCCTTCTTTTTCAACAAGTTCGCTTCCGCATGCAGGGCACTTTGTTGGGGGTAAATACACAGGCAAATTTCGATGTTCATCACTTTCAACAACTTTAATTACTTTCGGTATAATTTCTGCCGCTTTCATAATCAACACTTCATCACCGATACGAACATCAAGCCTTTTAATTTCATCAAAATTATGCAAACTTGCTCTTGATACAGTCGAACCCGCAAGTTGAACAGGTTCTAATACCGCAACAGGTGTTATAACCCCTGTTTTGCCCGTATTAAGTTCTATATCAAGAAGTTTTGTTTTGACTTCTTCGGGCGGAAACTTAAACGCAGTCGCCCATTTCGGCGCGCGCGCAGTGTAGCCTAAATCTTTTTGTATCGCAATATCATTGACTTTAATTACCACACCATCAGTTGCATAATCAAGAGTAAAACGCTTTTTATCCCACTCATTTAAGTATTCGATAACTTCTTTGATATTCTTTACAAGTCTGATATTTGGATTTACCTTAAACCCTAACTGTTTAAGTCTTTGAATACTGTCATAATGGGTTTTATACGTTCTGTCCTGCTCATCCTCAAAAATTGCGGTATAAGTAAACATTGAAAGGTCACGTTTTGCCGTAATCGAACTGTCTAACTGCCTTAACGAACCGCTTGCGGCATTACGAGGGTTCGCAAAAACTTTTTCACCATGCAAAAGCGCGTCTTGATTTAGTTTTTCAAACGATGATTTCGGCATGTAAATTTCCCCGCGGACTTCAAGATTTTTCGGTTCAAAAAGTTTCAAAGGAACTGCTTTAATGGTTTTAAGATTTTGTGTTATATCTTCGCCCGTCACACCGTCACCCCTTGTTACCCCTCTTACTAAAACCCCGTTTTCATAAGTCAGAGCAATGGCAAGTCCGTCGATTTTCAGTTCGCAAACAAGTTCAAGTTCTTTTTCATACTCTTTGCAAACCCTTTCGTACCATTTTTCCAAATCTTGTGCATTGTATGAATTATCGAGACTGTATAAACGATATTTGTGCTTATGTGGGAAAAACTTTTCGCTTACAGAACCGACTCTTTGTGTCGGGCTATCGGGGGTTTTGAACATCGGATATTTTCCCTCAAGTTCTTTTAATTCCGCAAAAAGTTTATCGTACTCAAAGTCTGTCAAATACGGATTTTCATTGACATAATACTCATAATTTGACTTATTTATTTCGTTTTTCAAATAATCTATCCGCTCTAAAATATCCATTTTTCCCTACATAGCCATCAACAGTTCTCTTATAACCTTTGTCGCAACGGCGGTTGATGCCCCGCTTGAATCGTAATCAGGCGCAAGTTCTAGCACATCCGCACCGATTATATTAAAATCTTTAAGATAATAAAACCAGTCATTCAATTCTTTAAACGTCATTCCGCCCGCTTCGGGAGTACCTGTCCCAGGCATAATTGAAGTATCAAGACAGTCTAAATCAACCGTTACAAAAATATTTTTTTCTTTCAGACAGTCCAAATCGGAAAATTTATGACACAATGTATTGTGTTTTTTCATAAATTCCCATTCCTCTTTCATACCCGAACGAATCCCGATTTGTTTGATGTTATCAGCACCGATAATTTTTGATATATGGCGGATAACCGCGCTGTGTGACATTTCTTCGCCTAAATATTCTTCTCTTAAATCGGTATGTGCATCAAAATGAATAACCGCCAAATTATCAACATATTTTGACACCGCCTGAATTTCGGGCAGAGTAACAAGATGCTCTCCGCCAATACCAAACACTCGTTTCCCGTCTTTATAAATATCTTCAACATTTTGTCTGATTTGCTCCAGCGATTTATAAGTATTACCTAGCGGAAACTCCAAATCACCGACATCATGAAAATTTACATCTGCAAGTTCTCTGTCAAAAACGGGGGAATATTCTTCCAAGCCCCAACTTGCAAGTCTGATTTGTTCGGGTGCGAACCTTGAACCCGAGCGATAAGACACCGTTCCGTCAAACGGCAAGCCCAACATCACAATATCAGATGAATTATAATCAGGGTTCTGCGCCATCCATGTTCTGTCCAAAAAAGGTCCTGTTAACATTAAATACTCCTTATATATAAGTATATTTTAGCATGAAATATTTTTCAGATGAGTAATTTTAATTTCTGGTTCAAGCGTTATCCCTATTGCATCAATCTGATAAGATTTGACCTTATTTTCTGACAAATAGGAAAGAACACCTGTTTTGATATTATTGTATTTTGTTTTTGTAATCGCTTCTAACGGAGCACCAAAAGAATCTGTTTTGCGAGTCTTAACCTCAACAAAAACAATTTTATTCTTGATTTTTGCAATAATATCGACTTCACAGAGTTTTGAAAAATGTTTATTCCGCTCCAAAATTTCATAGCCGTTCATTTGGAGGTATTCACAGGCTAAATCTTCACCTTTTGCGCCAAACTCACGATTATTCATCAATTAACCCCTCACAAAGAACAAATCTGCCCAAAAGTGCGACTTCACAATAGTTTTTCAAAGAGTCGACAAGGCATTTGTTTTCGCAAAATCCGCCTGACAGATAAAGTTTTTCAGGTTTCTTTGCAAAGTTCCACGCATTATATGCAAGCCCATGAACAAATTTTGAAACCGCAGAGGCAGAATTTTCACCACTTGAAATCGAATCCATAATTTTTTCCAACCCGAATATTCCGCAGGTTATATTGAATTTTTCAGGATTAAATTTTAAATCACTTGCGCTTATGCCATAGAATTTTAAAAGCATTTCAACAGTAGCGCCCGTTGAACTTGCACAGGATGTATTCCAGTCCATATCATGAAACTTGCCGTCTTTAAAACTTATCCATTTTGCATCACGACTGCCCAAATCAAGAACTGTTGCATTATCATCTATATATTTTTTTGCCCCTTTTGCGAGTGCAATAATTTCGTTTTCGTGAATCTCAGAGCCTGACATGTGGCCGCAGGCTGATTTGATTTTGAGGTCAAAATCCTTTAACAATTTTGATTCAAGAATGTAATAATTCATATTTTGACGAATTTTTACAGGCGAAAGTTTTTCAACTGTTTCATCCGTTGAAATAATTTTTGAATAAGTTGTACCCGCGTCTAAATACAGTGTCATAAAGTGATTTTTTCACAAGATAACAATAATTGCAAATGAATGTAAATTTGTGTTATATTTAAAACAGAGGACAGGGATATGATTAACAGAAAATCACGTGATGAAATAAAAAAAATGATTCATGCAGGGCATATTGTTGCTCTGGTGCATGAAAAAATGAAAGAAGTACTCGAACCCGGAATTTCCACAAAAGAACTTGATAATTATGCAATGAAGGTTATCAAAGAAAACCGTGCAATCCCTACATTTTTGGGTTATAACGGTTTCCCTGCAAGTATCTGTACATCAATTAACGAACAGGTTGTCCACGGGATACCGTCTGAAGATACGATATTAAAAGAGGGTGACATTATCGCTATTGATGTCGGCGCAACTTACGGCGGAATGGTAGGTGACAGCGCGTGGTCTTATGAAATAGGCAAGGTCAGTCCTGAAGTTCACAAACTTATGGAAACAACGAAAGAATCGTTGTTTGCGGGAATTGAACAGATGAAACCGGGAAATACTCTTGATGATATTTCAAAGGCAATCGAAGCAGTTGCAGTAAGAGAAGGTTACGGCATTGTAAGACAATACGGCGGACACGGGGTCGGACATGTTATGCACGAAGACCCGTTTTTGTACAACTATAGCGTAGGGGACAAAACATTGATTAAATCGGGTTATGCGATAGCAATTGAACCGATGCTTAATTTAGGCGGGGATGATGTTTTTGTCGGTGCTGATGAATGGCTTGTTTCAACAGTTGACGGCAAACCTTCGGCACACTTTGAACATACGGTAATCGCAACTGATGACGGGCCGATTATCACAACGAAATTATAGGAATAAAAATGAACTACTACATAGGCTTATCACTTGCATCAAGTTCGGGGATGGACTCGGGCGTGGCGGTAATAGATGAATATAATAACTTAATAACACTTGATAAATTATACAAGATGAACGATGTAATCTACTTTTTTGAAAATTTTACATCATTAAAAAATTCAAAAATATGTGCATCTATTCCTTATGACAGAACAATGCTTGAGGGCAAATGGCGAATACTTGCAAAACCTTATCTTCCTGTTGCGACAAACAAAAACATCCCAAACAGAGATAATTGGACACAACGTCACAGTTCCCGAGGAAGTGATTATTTTAGAGAACTGACAGAACGCGGGATAACCGTTTCAAGATTTGATATTTATATGACAAGACAGAGTATGCACTTAAATTCGTGTTACAAAGACCGTTCGCCCGCCGATTGCAAATTTTTACAGCAGGCGCTGAGAAACGAGTGGGGATTTGATACACTGCCTTCTAATATGATGCCGATGTCACACATGGAAGCGATTTTGGGAGCGATTTTGGCAAAAGAAAACGAAATTCATCCTGAAAAAATTCGTACACTTTACGAATTTAAAGGATTGAATGTTATTGATATTAATCAGAATATAAGAATTTCTACCGACATATTTAAATTTGAACAGGATTTGACTAAAACAGGAGCATAAATGAAAGAATATATTAAACAATATATAAATAATCTGACAAATCCGCTTTTATACTATGTTCACAAAGACGAATATTCTGTCTTTAAAAATTTTTGCCTGTTTAAAAATAACGGTAATTTTTACAACAAACCGATTCTTGTAAAAGAAGCAGGTGCAGTCATTGAATACCGAATGGAACTTAGTAAAAAATTCAGACTTTATGCAATAATTTATACAATTATTCTTTATCTGATATTTATACATCTGCTATACAATTTAGGCGGATTTCTGCTTTGTGAATTGATTTGGATAACAATGTTTTTCGGCGGAAGAATGTACTGTTCTCAGAAATACAAAAATAGACTAATTAAAACTTTTGGGGAATACACAATTTCCGATTTTAATCCGCCGGTTAATCCCGAAAAAAGCAGACAATATGTTAAAAATTATCTTGCAAGAGTAATATTTATATTAATACTTATAATTTTATTTGTGAGTTTTTCTTTTGTTATGCGCGGAATGATTATTCATAATGTAAATAAAGCCAAACCAAATTATAATAACGCAGAAATTTTATCTGGCATTTACACAAAAATTTACCCTGAAATTCCACTTATCTATGAAATAAGAGCGCAAGAAGATTATATATCGGGGGATTTTTCAGGCGCGGGGAAAAATTATATAAAAGCAATGAATATGTACGATAACAAATTTAGAGAAAAAGACTACACAAAATTTGCTAACTTACTATATGTGTTGAGAAAATCAAACGGTTCACAAGAAGCAATAGATAAATTTAATGAAATAGCTACAAAAAAAAATACTACTATACCTCAACAGACAAAGCTACTTTGGATAAAATCTATGTTTAGCATTTCAAGCGGGATAGCGGATTTTGTAGAAAACGATTATGACAATTTACTTGCATCATTAAACCCTAAAAAGGATACCAAAAATGAATTTTACATCCTTTGTGACAAAGCCTACATGCTTTATCTTATGAAGAATTACAAAGGCGCTTTAAATATTTATAATATACTAATCCCATATGCAAATAATAACAAAACAACATTTGGTTCTGAAATTCCAAGATTATATGCAGAAAGAGGATTTACAAAGAAGCAACTAAAAGATAACACAGGCGGAAATTCAGATTTTCTTGATTCAAAAATTGATTTGTATGAAATAAAAAATTTCGAGCCAAAAATCAGTGAGCCTAAATTTATTGCTCAAAAATTCTAAAGGCATTTAAGACCTGCTCGAAAACTTTATCTATCGGCAGTTTTGCATCAATAATCTTTACCCTGTCAGGTTCACTTTTGGCGATTTCAAGATAGCCATTTCTCACCCTGTTAAAGAAATCTCTACCTGAGCTTTCCATACGATCCTTTTCTCCCCCGACCCTTGTCATCGAAGTTTCAATATCTACATCAAAAACAAAGGTTAAATCGGACTTTAGACCATCAGTTGCGACATTATTTAAGCTATTTATTTGCTCAATATCAAGCCCTCGGCCGTAACCCTGATAAGCAACCGTACTATCTGTATGTCTGTCGCAAAGTATTATTTTACCTTGATTTAAAGCAGGTTTAACAATTGTATCAATATGCTGAGCTCTATCCGCAAGAAACAGGAAAGATTCACAACGACTAGAAACGACACCATCGTAATTTAACAAAATATCTCTAAGTTTTTCTCCGAGTCCCTTTGCCCCCGGTTCTCTTGTAACAAGGACATCATAGCCTTTTTGTTCCAAATACTCTTTCAAAAGTTTCAACTGCGTTGTTTTCCCGCACCCGTCTGCACCCTCAAATGTTATAAATAAACCTTTACTCATCTAGTTCCCTCTTAAGAAAATTATAGCAAAAAAATACATCAAAAATTTTATGTAACAAATTGTAAACAAAAGCGAAAGTCGTGAAATCGGGCATTTTCATTTTTTTTTATATAAAAGAGAGAGTTTAACTTAAGAGAGATTATTCATGGCAATCGGAGTAAACGGTAATTCAAACCAAATAAATCTTCAAAAGTTAATGCAGGCACGCCTTAACGGGAAGACTTCGCGCGCCGGAGCTGATAAAAAAGCTCCGGGCATGTCTATGAATGAATCAATTTTTAGCCGAAATACTCAAATGGTCAGTGGTCAAAATGCTGGGGTCGCAGGGACAAAACAAGCAAATACCGCAGAAAATGCTGCAAACATAAATACTGCAAAATCAATTGACGGAATAAAGAAAAGTGAAAATACAAATAGTACTCAGAAAACTGAAGGGGAACAAAATCAAAAACAAGAAAAGCCACAAATTGATATCGGTAACATTGATTTTGACAATCTCGGTACTCTTTCAATGGAAGAATTACAATCTGTAAAAGATCAATTGAATGGAGTACTTGACGGAGATATTCCATTATTCCTTACAAAACCTTTTGAACAAAAGCTTGATAAAGTAAACGCTGAAATTCAAAACAGAAACGAACAAGACGGCAATAAATTATCTGATGACAATCAGAAGACAGAAGAAAAACAAAAAAATATTGAAGAACAAGGTAAAGATGCAAAAAGTGATTCCGCGAACTCAGCAAGCGACGGTAAATCAGCATCAAAATCAGCTGAAGACGGAACGAATACCATTAATAAAACCAGCTCTGATATGAAATCTCAAGCTAACAAGACAAAAACTGCCGAAAAGAAGATGAAAACAGAAATGCAAAAAGGGCAAGCTCTTCTTACTAAAAATGAGAAGAAAATGCAAAAAGCAGCAGCAGATATAAATTCATTGTCAGAAACGAACGAACAAATTAATGCAGAAATTGAAGGTTTAAGCGGCCAAATTGAAGGACTAGGCGAAAATGCAGAACAAAGCGAAATTGAAGGACTTCAACAACAAATTACTGCAAAAGGACAAACAGTAACATCAAATCAAAATGCAATTGGCAAAAAAGCAGTAACAATTAAAAAATTTCAAGCATCATCAGGCAAAACAATCAGAAGATTAACAAAATCGTCAAATAAATTTGTAAAAGAAATGAACGCAAACCAGAAAGCTGCCACAGCATCACAACAGGAGCAAAGTAAAGTACTTGAAGTCGCAAACAAAGTAGATGAAGTCGGCGGTTATGTAGCTACCACAGGGCAAATAACACAATATGTCGGCAAAGGCATGATAGCGGTCGGATCAGCAATGGTTACAGGCGGTCAAGCATTAATTAGTGCCGGAATGGTAACTGAAAAAGTTGGTATCAGCACAGAAACTGTTGGTAATTACACCAAAATGGCCGCAAACATCACAAAATGTGCTGTATACGCATCAGAAGGAAACATTATGGGTGCAGTAATGAGTGCAGGTTCAGCAGTAATGTCAGGTGCCTCAGCAGTTAAAGGTACAAAAGAAATGGCAGGCGGATTCCAAAGTGTAAATAAAGAGGGCGCAAAAGCAGCTGCGAAATTACAGGACAAAGCCGCTGATAAAGCAAAAGAAGCAAGTGATAAAGCTCAAACACTATTGGAAGAGGGCGGAGCAAAAAATATCGAAAAAGCCGATAAATTAACAGCAAAAGCAGATGCGTTAGGAGATAAAGCTAAAAATATAGGTGAATTCAAAGATGGTATCCAAGATAAAATAGATAATCACAATATGAATCAGTTTGATAAAGCGATGGCAAAAGCTAGTAAAAAGGCAGACCAAACTCAATTCGAAAATATGGCTAATGACAGTATAGAAAATGGAAAAGAAAAAGCAGCGGCAAAATTTGCGGAAAATTCAGAGAAGAAACTTGCAGGTAAGATGGAAAAAGCAATGCAGTTCGGTTCATTTGCAATGACGGCAGCTTCACAATTTGGAGCATTAAACCAAGGAGGAGGAGGAGCAGCAGGAGTTGCAAGGCAAAGAGGATTTGCGGCAGCACAACACTCAAAACGAAGAAAAATTGCATAAAAAACACCTCGAAATAGGGTGTTTTTTATTATCAAAATTTTATGCTAAACCTTCTTCAAGATAACATAAACGACGGCAATAATAACAGATGCAATAAATGCACTCAAAATGTTTTCCAAATGATATTGAGGAATTAAATAAGAAACACCGTACAATATCCCAAAATTTATTACAAGATTAAATAACCCGAATGTAAACAAATTTAAAGGGAAAGCAATTAGTTTTAACAAAGGCTTTATGAAGATATTAATAAGCGTTAAAACAAACGCTATTAGCATTGCAAATTGGAAACCATCAACACTGATACCAGGCAAATAACAAGTTCCCATAATAATACCGGCAAATAACAGCCATTTAATAATTAGCATAATCATGTACAAATATTCCTATTCCTCGGTATCTTTAATAAGAATATTACCTTGGGAATCAGTAGAAAACTCCATATTTTTATTTGATTTTTTTTTGAATTTAATTAAACCTTTATTCATTCCATAATCGGGATTGAAATTTTTGTTCCCTGCACTATATTCTGCCCGGGCATCTTTTTTAGCTCTCTTTTTTTTGTATTGTTCACGATTAGTTTCAAAATCAAGAGTTACATCTTGTTCCATTTGCCGACGCATCATCGGGTAAAAATTGATAGTACTTTCTGTTGGATTAGAATATGTCGGAGAAAAAGCAAATACTTCTCCTGCACCAACAAAACTCAACATTAACAATAAAGATAATAATTTTTTCATGATTAGCTCCTTAATAAATTACACTCTTATATTATCACATTATAAGCGATTTACAAAATTCTGCACTAATGACCTATAAAACCTAAACATTTATTAACAAAAAGTCCGATGAAAAACCACGCCCAAACCCATAATAATTTTAGTATAAATCCTCAACTCTTCTGATTGCTCAGCAGCCCTCGTAATTATATGAGGGCTTTTCCTTTCTTAACATAATGACAAAACCGAAAATAAAATGTATAATAAAATCACTTAATATCGGGAATAATAAACAAAAAGGAAAGGTATATATATGAGAGAATTGGTAGCAGAAGGACAAAAAGCAATAATAATTCCACCTGATTACAAATATGCAAATAAAGGAGTTGTAACCGCAGTAAGTGCAGGGGATTTTACATTGGAACTTGAACATGAACCTGAACACATCTTGCTTAATACATACTGTGAATTTTATACCCAAACAAAACATGGCAAGCTATACTTCGACTCATTTGCGAAATCAATTAATGGTAAGACTCTTATTATTGCAAGTCCAGCAAAACACAAGTTTTTACAAAGACGTCAATATACCCGTATCAAATTTATACATGACCTTGACATGACTTTTGATAACAAAACATACAAAATCAAAACACTTGATGTATCGGCTGGCGGTATGAAAATTCACACCGATGAAAAAATGGATATTGAGGGTAAATATGAGGTTTCGGTTCCTATTTCCGAAACAAAGTCAGTTGATTGTATTTATGAACCAATAAGAATTGAAAAAGCAAATAACGGGGGATACACAATTTCAGGTCAGTTTACATATAATTCAAGCCATGACAAAATGGTCATTACGCAATTTTGTGCAAAAAGAAATGTAGAAATTAAAAACAAGTAATCGAGGATAAAAAACAAATGAGCCTAGTCAGATTACTTGAAAAGAAGAATAATAAAATTCTTTTTACCACACCATCTCACGGTCAAAAAAATGGTATCTACCCCCCGCTTGAAGATATGTACAAAATAGACATATCCGAGACAGATTGTCAAAATCCTCAGGAAGAGCTCACAAGAGTTCAGCTCTGGGCGCGTTCTGTTTATCAGACTTATTCGACAACATTTCTGACCAACGGTTCCACAAGCGGAATAATAGCATCTGTTCTGTCCTGCACAAAAGTAGGAGATAAAGTTTTAATAGGTTCAAATGCCCACCAATGTCATTTCAATGCAGTAAAACTTGCAGGGGCCAGAGCGTTGACTTATGAACCGGATATTGATCCGGAATGGGGAGTACCGCTAGAAACCAAGCCTGAAGTTATTGACAATTACCTTAGCAGATATGATATAAAAACAGTCATCATAACTTCCCCAACCTATGAGGGAATAATATCTGACATTGAAGAAATTAAAGCTATATGTGAAAGGCATAACGCATATTTAATTGTTGATGAAGCGCACGGAGCTCTTTATCCATTTTCTGACAGGCTGCCATTATCAGCCGTAAATATAGCCGACTTTACGGTTCAATCATTACACAAAACAGCTGGAGGATTAAACCCGACGGCACTTTTGCACTGTAACTGCGAAATCGATGTCAAACCCGCACTTGATATGTTTATGACCACATCGCCGTCTTATCCGCTTTTGGCTTCAATTGAAGAAAATATTGCATATCTGGATTCGAAAGACGGGCGAAAAGAAATTGAACACCTTATTAACAGACTTGATAAAATTAGAACAAACTCAAGCAATTGCCAATTTTTCGGTGACGATCCGACAAAAATGCTAATAAAAGTTGACGGTCTGACAGGATATGAACTCTCAGAAATGCTTTACGAAGATTTTGATATTGAAGATGAAAGAACAAATGAAAAGTCAACACTTTTGCTTTGCGGCATCGGCACGAATAATAAAAAACTTGATAAGCTTCAAAATGCACTCAAAAAATTATGATTACAAATAATTAGCTAAAATCTTTTTGACGTAATTTTGTGTTTCTTTGTACGGTGGGACACCGGAATACTTATCAACCGCATTAGGTCCTGCGTTGTACGCTGCAAGTGCGAGAATCACGTTTCCGTTATATTTTTTGAGCATGGATTTTAAATACTTAACACCGCCCTCAACATTCTGCTGTGCATTATAAGGGTCTTTAACCCCTAGTGCTTTGGCTGTTGACGGCATCAATTGCATCAAACCCATAGCCCCTACTTTTGATTTTGCATTAGGATTAAACCCTGATTCTTGCTTAATCACCGCCTGAACGAGTTTTTCATCAACCCCATGCTTTCTTGCAACATTATTTACCATATCTAAAATCTGACTGTTTGAGGTTCGTATTTCGGGTTTGGAGTAATCTCTGCGGGCATCATTGACTTCCTGTATGGCTTTTTTAAGAATATCGTTTGTTACACTGCTTGTATCAATATCGTCGCTGTCATAAATGTTGGCATTTACATTCAGCGAAGCAGGGGACAGGTTAGAATTTTTCAGCACTTCGGGGTTTAAAAGCAAGGTACCGAAATTAGCCTGTTTTGTACCTGAAAGGACTTTTTCAAATGACTGAACATTTTTACCGTCACCCGGGTAAATCGTATCAAGCGGGTTTTGCTTAACCTGTGTCGGATTAATTGCACGCGACATGTTGTTTACATAAGAATTTATCTGCGCAGCCCTTTGCATAGCGGCACTTTTACCGCCCGAATTCAGCAAACTCTGAATCATTTGTGAAAACATGTAACTACTACCTCCCAAGTACACAAATATTCTACTAAAATTTTTGTGTAAATGTATCCACCAAATGGTTTAATGATTTAACAAAAAAAGTCAAGGGGTAAATGTATTTTATTTTATAAACATACAATCACCATAACTAAAAAAGCGGTATTTGTTTTTAACTGCCTGACGGTATCCCTCAAAAATAAAATCTTTTCCCGCAAGCGCACTCACAAGCATAAGCAAAGTCGATTTAGGCAAATGGAAGTTCGTCAAAAGTTTATCAACCACCTTAAATTCATACGGGGGGTAAATAAATAATTCAGACGAGTCGTGACATTCCTTTATGCAGCCATATTTTTGATAAGCAGTTTCAAGCGTGCGAACGGATGTTGTTCCGACCGCAACGATATTTTTGCCTCTTGCTTTGGCATCATTTATCATATCTGCCGTTTCTTTTTTTATTTCAAAGGTTTCTGAGTGCATTTTGTGGTCTGTAATATTTTCGCACTTGACAGGTCTAAAAGTTCCCAAGCCGACATTCAAGGTGACATACGCAATTTCAACGCCTTTATTTTTGAGTTTTTGCAAAATTTCGGGTGTAAAATGCAGACCTGCTGTCGGTGCAGCAACAGAACCTTCTTTATGCGCATAAACTGTCTGATAACGAACCTTATCAAATTCTCTTAATTCATCTGTTTGCTCTTTTCTCTCAATATACGGCGGAAGCGGAATATTACCGACTCTGTTTAAAATTTCAAACAAATTGCCGTCATAATGGAGTTCAACCTGCCATTCACCCGCATCTTCAAGTTTTTTGACTGGAACAGCAGAGAGTTCATCACAAATTTTGATAACGGTACCCTGTTTAACCCGCTTTGAGGGTTTTAACAAAACATCCCATACATCAGGATTTTCTCCTTTTGACGGATTAAGCAAAAACACCTCAATTTTTGCACCCGTTTCCTCTTTTATACCGAAAAGCCGTGCGGGAATAACCTTTGTATCGTTCAATACAAGAAAATCATTCTCATCAAGTTCATCAACAATATCAAAAAAATGCTTGTGGGAAACAGAATGATTTTGTCTGTCTAACACCATCATTTTTGAATTTTCTCTTTTATCAGCCGGCATCTGCGCTATCAAATCAACCGGCAAATCATAATCAAATTCTGATATGTTCATATTTAGTTAATCTTTTTGGCATTACTTAATTCCGCGTCATCAACTGTTTCTTTCTTGACCGCCATCTCAGCATCAATTTGTTTATTAATCATTATAGTCTGAACAATCTGTATAATATTGCTTGTAATGAGGTAAAGCAAAACACCTGCAGGAATAGGAATTACAATGAATGTTGCAAGAATCATCAACGGCATAAAAGTTCCCATTGATTTTTGCAGTGCAGCCTGCGCAGGATCCTGATTATCCGATTTTGTCATCGCCATCATTATTTTTTGCGAAATAAACATTGTGACCGCAAACAGAACGATTAATACAATAACATCCCAGTGCCATGATTTGTTAATCGGAACTGTCGGAACAGTTGCCGTCATATAATCATCGTCATTTCTTGTAAATACAATGTCCTCGTTTTCCCTGATATTAGAGTTGGTAACCGTAACCTTTGCCTTATCAACTTTTGTCAGGTCACTGAATTTTAAATTATTATCAAGCACAAAATTATCAAGACTGAACGATAATTCAACATCTTTGCCCGGGGTTAAATCGCCGACAACATGAAGTGCCTGCGCACCGTTTTTGATTTTGGCAGACTTAACAACATCGCCGATATAAACAGTCGCATTCGCCCCTAAAATAAATTTATCCCCGACAGAAGCACCCAATTTGCCATCGTTTGAAATACCTGCGGTTGCCCTCAGAGTTGTTGCTAAACTGTCAATAAACAAGAACTTCTGATTTCCCGCTTCCGCAATAAACTGCGGACTAATCAATGCAGAATACAAAAGAATAAAAATAGGCATCTGAATTAACAGAGGCAAACACCCGCTCATAGGATTAAATTGATGTTCTTTGTAGAATTCCATCATTTTTTGCTGCATAACCTGCGGATTGCTTTTGTACCTGTCCTGAATTGCCTTTAGTTTTGGCTGAAGTGCCTGCATCATCTTCATTGAACGCTGCTGTTTAACATTCAGACTCCACAGTGCAAGTCTTACAATAATTGTCAAAACTATGATGGCAATACCATAACCGCCTACAAGTTTTGCCAATCCTTTTAAAAATAATATTGTTAATGATATAAAATCCAATTCCCTAATCCTTTATAAGTGTAAAATCTCTCTTTGAAAATGCTATTATAAAAATGATAACAAGTCAAACAATAAAAAAGACTAACTTACGTTAGCCTTTTAAATGGTCGGGATGACATGATTTGAACATGCGACCCCCTCGTCCCAAGCGAGGTGCGCTACCAAGCTGCGCTACATCCCGATATATTTAATTGTACCACCAACAAAACTTTCGTTTTGTTGTGTGCGCTACCCCTCTCACAAAAACTTGACATTTAGTCAACTTTTTGTTCGGCAGAGTGCTACATCCCGATATATTTAATTGTACCACCAACAAAACTTTCGTTTTGTTGTGTGCGCTACCCCTCTCACAAAAACTTGACATTTAGTCAACTTTTTGTTCGGCAGAGTGCTACATCCCGACATATTTATTATACACCGAAATATTTACAATCTACGGCAAAACAATATTATAATAAACATTCTGTTTCGTCAAGATTGATGATATTTCAGAAATTTAATATATATGACAATACTGATTTATATGCTATCATTTGAATATGGTCAGACTAATTAACAAAAAAAATATTAAATATGTATCTTGGGGAATTTATAAACTCTTAAAATTGCAGGAAATGATGACTTATTTACGGAATGTAGATTACCCTGATGTTAAGCAGTGTATCTACGTAATGTGGCATTCAAATCAGTTTGTGGTTCATGGTTTCCGCGATAAAAACAAAACAAGCATACTTATAAGTAACTCCCTTGACGGCGATATTGTTTCTTATGTCGCACAAAAATGGGGCTTTAAAGTTAAACGCGGTTCATCAGGCAGAAAGGGGGCTATTTCTGCAACAAAGCAGTTACATGACGAACTTATGGTTGGTGAAAATATCGCCATCATGGTTGACGGACCAAGAGGACCTTATCACGAAGTCAAAAAAGGTGCAATTATCCTTTCTATAGAAACAGGAGTTCCTATTGTTCCTGTTAATTGGTATTCGGAAGATAAATCTTTTAAAGAAATAAATTCTTGGGACAAAATGAAATTTCCATTAGGAAGATGCCGAATAATGAACATCTACGGGAAACCAATTTATCCTGAAAATAAAACGGAAGAAGAACTTACTGCAGAAGTAAAAAATACTCTGCTTGAATTAGAAAAAATTTCACCGCAAAAATATAAACAGGCAGAAAAAGAAGGGTTATGGAAAAACAGGTAAATATAGCAATACTTCAGATGTCCTCTGTTATCGGGAATGTTGAAGCAAATATTCAAAAGGTTGAAAAACTTATAGAAAACGGTTTGCCCAAAGATACCGACACTCTTGTTCTGCCAGAGGTTTGGACTTGCGGCTGGTCATGCGATAAATTTATTGGGACTGCGCAAAATACTCAGGGAAGCGCAATCAAATTCCTATGTGAAACTGCAAAAGAATATCATATAAACATAATAGGGGGGAGCTTTATTGAAGAAAATAGCGGTAAATATTACAACACATGCCCAATCATTGACAAGAACGGCAAACTTATTGCAAAATACCGCAAAAATCACCTTTACTCTTATTATGGCTGCGATGAGGGTAAATACATAACCAAAGGTGACAACCCAGTCATGGTTAATTTAGATGGAATAAACTATGGAATTACAATATGCTACGACATACGATTCCCAGAAATATACAGAGCTTATGCAAAAGCAGGTGCGGATATTTTGATAAACTGTGCGGCATGGGGTTCTAATAAACCGATTCCCTGGGAAATGATGACAAAATCAAGAGCAATTGAAAATCAATGCTATATGGTTGCCCTCACACAATGCGGGCATATAAAAGACGTAGAATACAATCTTGGAGAATCGAGAATAATTAACTACAAAGGGGAAGAAATTGCATTCATCAAAGAAATAGAGGGTATATCAAGCGCAGAAGTTTCTTTAAATGAAATGTATCAATTCAGGCAAGAATGTACTATATTAAAAGATATAAAAGATAATTATGAGGTTAAAATATTATGAGAAAAATAGTAACATCACTTTTGACAATAATACTAACTTCAATGCCTGTTTATTCAGCAGGGAATAATATAGAAAGAATGCTTGTAAAACAGCATATTAATAAAAGTGCGGTATCAATTTCAATTAAAGATGCACAAACAGGTCAAAAAATTTATACTTTAAACGACCGTGCTCCAAGACAACCGGCATCAACATTGAAAGTTATAACAACTTCAGCTTCACTTAACACTTTAGGGGCAAATTATCAGTTCTCTACCAAGCTATATAAAAGTACAAATAATGATTTATATCTTAAACTTGGCGCTGATCCGTTTTTGAAATCTGACGATTTGAAACAGCTAATTACTACCGCTAAGAATAAAGAAATAACCCCCAAAAACTTTTATATAGACGATTCCATTTTTGACAATATGGAATGGGGTGAAGGCTGGCAATGGGACGATGATTTAAACCCATATATGCCAAAATTCAGCGCTTATAACATCGACGGGAATATTATCAATGTAGAAATTACTCCACAAAAAATCGGGGTAGCTCCAAACATTATTGTTAAACCGTTTTACCCGATAACAATAATGAATCTTATGACTTCATCAAAAGATTACAACAATATATACTTTGAACGAAATAACAGTATTGCACCTAATATAATAAACGCAAAAGGTCATATAACAAAACAACAGACAGTAAAACTACCGGTAAACAGCCCTCAATTATATTTCAAATTAAGGCTTCAGGAGGTAATTAGAAGCAGAAAAATGGATTACTATAATCCGCTTATTACAGGGATATTACCTGAAGATAATATATATCTTGTAGACGAAATCAATAATCCGATGTCATCGGCACTGAAAGAAATACTCAAAAACAGTAACAACTTGGTAGCAGAAACCGTTTTCAAACTCGCAGGAGCAACATACATGGAAAGTTCGGGGAGCGCCCAAAATTCATATGCAATGCTTAAAGATTATCTTGAAAAACTTGAACTAAATACCGATGATATTAAAATAGTTGACGGAAGCGGGGTTTCAAAAAACAATTTAATGACATCAGATTTTATGACTTCATTTTTGGTAAAATTATATAACAACGAAGATTTCCAAACTATTGGACAATATTTGCCAATACCGGGAGAAGGTACATTAAAAAATAGAATGTTGTATTTTAAAGACAATTTAAAAGCAAAAACAGGAACCCTTGCCGATACGAGTGCAATTACAGGCTTTATAACCACAAGAGCAGGAAAAGTTTATGTATTTGATATTATGATTCAAGATGCAAAAACTTCAGAATCAGACAAAAAAAATATTGAAGAACAAATACTAAGACAAGTTTATATGATGAATTAAGGGGAAAAATATGTACGAACCGGAAATAACAATTATTACACCAACACACAACATCGTAGATGCAGGCAAAGCAGATGATTTTACATTGCTTGTAAATATGATGAACAAACAGACTTACGAATTTGTTGACCACCTAATTATTGATAATGCCTCAACAGACGAAACTACAACCCTGTTAAAAGATTACAAAAATTTAGGATATATAGATTTTTATTCGGCTCCGGATAACGGAAAGTTTGATGCAATAAATAAGGGTTTATTAAGAGCAAAAGGTAAATACGTTGCATTTTTAAGTTGCGATGACTTTTATCACGATATTATGGGGCTCGAAACAGTTGTAAATTATATGGAAGAAGAGGATGCGGATTTTTGTTATTTCCCTGCATACTGTGTGCAACCCGATAACAGTGCATTTTTGTATAACCCGTCACCACATAATGTATTTCAAGTAATGCCGTTTTCAAGACAGGCATGTATATTCAAAAAAGATGCCCTTACAAAATTGGGAAATTTTGATGCAAAATTCAGACTTTTTGCAGATTACGACTTAATGATAAAATTATTCCTAAATCATTTTAAAGGAATATTCTTTGAAGGTTGCATAGTAACGTACAAAATGAGTGAAAATTCATTAAAACACCCGACACAAATTCAAGCAGAGTGCAGCCACATCTTTCACCAAAATTTCAGAAGCCTTTACCCGATTAATGAAAATATTATTGACAGAATGGTAAATATAGCAGAGATACCAAGACCACTGCTTGATAAACTTGCGAAATGTTTTCCTCAGGAAGAACAAGAAACATTCTATGAAAGATACGAGCAGATGTACGAATTGCGTAAACAAAACACACAAGCTATAAGGGAACAAGAAAGACAACAAAAAGGGTGATAATTGCAAAAAATTATTGCTGAGATTATAATAAAAAAAATTAGAGTATAAGAAGGTTAGGAAATATGAGTGATAAAAAAATTGCCGTACTTGGGTGCGGACTTTGGGGAAGAAACGTAGTAAGAAATTTTTATAATCTCAATGCTTTGGGAATGGTTTGTGATTTGGACGATGAAAACCTTGCCAAAGTAAGAGCCGAATATCCAGGAGTTAAGACAACAAAGGATTTTAACGATATATTAAAAAGTGACGAAATAATGGGGACGGTTGTTGTAACTCCAAGCCATACTCACTTTAAATTTGTAAAAGCATTGTTAGAAGCAGGCAAACATGTATATGTCGAAAAGCCTATTTCAACAGTTGCTCAGGAAGCAAGAGATTTGGCAGATTTGGCAGAAAGCAAAGGACTTGTTTTGATGGTCGGACATCTGCTTTTATATCATCCTGCGGTAAACAGATTAAAGATGCTCATTGAAGACGGTGAACTCGGCGACATTGTTTATGCTCAAAGTGACCGCTTAAATATAAATTACTTCAAAAACGACAGAAGTGTAATGTGGGATTTAGCACCTCATGATGTTTCTATGATTTGCTATGTGTTGGGGAAGAATCCTAAAAGAGTAATTTCTGCTGTCGGTTGTTCATCAGACAGAAATGATATTATGGACATCACCCACATTACCCTTGAAATGGAGGGCGGAGCAACCGCACAAATTGCAGACAGTTGGATTACACCGAAAAAACACGTTCAACTGCTTGTGAGAGGAACAAAGAAAACCGCAATTATGGATGATACCGTTGCGGAAAATAAACTCACCATTTACGATAATTTCAAAGCGGGAAGCAGTGAAGTGGTTCAGTCAGACTATCTTGAAATCGAACCTTTAAAACTTGAATGTCAGCACTTTATAAGTTGTTGTGAAACAGGTAAAAAGGCACGTTCTGACGGCGAAAACGGCTTTATTGTAGTAAGTATTTTGGAAGAAGCGGAAAAAATTATGCTTGGGGAAAGAGCAAAAAATCTTGACAACGTAAACTTCGCACTTTCAAGAAGTAAAAAAATATAACAATACCCTCTCTCATTGCGAGAGGGCAGAATTTCTTAGTGAATGAAATGAACTTAGAAATTCGGAAGAGGGTAAGAAAAGGGGATAATATGGATATTAAGAAAAACAGTGCAAATATAGTGTCAATATCACGAATTTTTGTGGCTTTCGTATCATTAGGATTACTCTTTGTAAATACCACAAGCGCTTATGTGTGGGCGATAGTTCTTGCTGGAATTGCCTTTTCAATGGATGCGGTTGACGGTTATCTTGCGCGGAAATTCGGACAGGCTTCGCAATTAGGCGCAGTGCTTGATATTATGGGTGACAGAATCGTTGAGGCAATATATTGGATTGTATTTGCTGCGTTAGGGTGGTTACCTGTTATATTCCCGATAATATGCGTTACAAGAGCATTCATAACCGATAACATAAGAAGTATCGCGCTGACTAAAGGTATGACACCTTTCGGTATGCAGACAACAAACTGGGGAAAATTCATCTGCGCGTCAAAATTTATGAAAACGACTTATGCGGTCGCAAAAGTTGCGGCATACATTCTTTTGATATTGGCACATACTCCGGAACTTGCAACCAATATTGCTCAACCAACTGAAACAATCGCAATAATTTTAGCTTGGGTTGCGATTATTTTCTGTGTTGTCAGAGCAATTCCTGTTGTGGCAGAATGCGGGAAATTATTTAATGAAACAAAATAAATTAAACATAGTCCTTTATGAACCTGAAATTCCGCAGAATACGGGGAATATAGCAAGGCTTTGCGCATGCTGCGGAGCATCCTTGTATCTTGTAGGCAAACTGGGGTTTTCACTTTCAAGTAAATATACAAAGCGTGCAGGATTAGATTATTGGGACAGTGTCGATTTACACAAAATTGAATCTATGGACGAATTGTATAAAATGTTTCCTGACGGTACATTTTATTATCTGACAACAAAAACAGATAAACTTTATACTGATATAGAGTTCAAAGACGGCGATTTTATCGTTTTCGGGCCTGAAACAAGAGGGTTGCCCGAAAAATATGTAAAAGATGAAAACGCAAGAACAATACCAATAAAAGAAGGACAGCGTAGCCTGAATTTATCAAATTCGGTGGCTATTGTGGCTTATGAGGCGATAAGACAAAATGGAATTTAAATTACCGCAAAGAACGGAAAATTCAAACAAAGGAACATACGGCAGAGTGCTTAATATTGCGGGCTCTGAATATATGACGGGGGCCGCTTATCTATCAAGTGTTTCTGCCTTAAAAATCGGGTGCGGATACTGCTTTTTATGCTCCTGTGAACGTGCCATAGATGCTGTATCCGCACAAACAAGCAACGTCGTTTTTGTCCCGCACAATAAGATTTGTGAGTATATAAATCAGGCAGATGTAATAGAAATCGGATGCGGTTTGGGTACGGGCATTCACGCAACCAAAATGTTTTCAAAAGTGCTTGATAACGCATACACCTCAACCCCGCTTGTTGTTGATGCCGACGCATTAAATATCCTTGCGCAGAACGATTTTGATCAGATTTATGATTTTACAAACAAACATTTTGAAAAACTTGTATTTACCCCGCACCCCAAAGAAGCATCAAGACTTCTGGGGGTTACGCTTGAAGAAGTTTTGAATGATATAGAGGGGAGTGCGGGAAAAATTAGCGAAAAATTTAACTGTGTAACTGTTTTAAAAACTCACAAAACATTTGTCTTTGCTCCTGACGGAAGAAAGTACACAAACACAACAGGCAACAATGCTATGGCAAAAGCAGGCTCGGGCGATGTTTTAACAGGAATGATTTCAGGTTTAATCGCTCAAGGTACGGAAATATTTGAAGCCTCATGTTTAGGGGTATATCTGCACGGCTTGTGCGGAGATTTAGCAAAGGAAAAACTTACCCAATATTCCGTTATGGCGGAAGATTTGATAAGTTTTATCCCTGATGTCGTTAAAAATTATCTATCCTAACAAATCGATTGTTTTACCGAATTCTTTGCTTACAGTTTCGGTTACAGCACTCTGACTGAGGAATTTGTGAATTTGAGATTCACTTTCAACAGCAGAACTTGTTAAATTCGCGCCTGTTCCCAAATATTCATAGCGTTCAACCAATTTAGGTCTTACAATTTCATTCTTTCTTTTTAGAAATTCTTTAGCAGCAGATGATAATTTTGCATAAGTTTGTGGCCCACTTATCATTTTATTCTCCTTTATATATTAGTATCATTACAACGGCTAATAAAAAATAGCCTGATTGGGTGTAATTTTTACACTCCATTCAGACTATATAAAAACCATAAAATCTTTTTTTGCTACTTAATTTTGGAATTGTTGCATAATTTCAAAAGGTTTTTCTGCGACTTTCATAGCATCAGGAGAAATAATCCCCCTTTTCAATTCAGTAAAACTTGCATTTTTAGAACAGAATTTATTTTTCAAAAATTCATAAGCAACTTTCGGATCACATTTTGAGCCACAGGTGAACAAATCAACAGCAGCATAACCAAGTTCAGGCCAAGTGTGAATTGCAAGGTGACTTTCAGAAATGATTACAACACCTGAAACGCCATAAGGGCTGAACATGTGAAAACATTTCTGAACAATTGTTGCACCGCATTCAAGTGCTGCTTCCATCATATATTTTTCGACTTTATCGATACTGTTTAATGTATTAGGATCACATTCAAAAAATTCGGCAAGAACATGACGACCGAGGTGAACGTCTTCATCTGCTTTTGGGATTGAGTCATTGAATAAATCTAAATGTGAATATGCTTTCAATTTATTTTCTCCTTACTTACAATAAATGTATATTTAACAACTCTAAAATAATAATATAAAAAACTTTTTTTTGACAGTAAAAAATCAAAAAAAATAAAGGTAAAGCCTGTATTATACAATATAAGTCCATTTATGGTTCATTTAAATTATTAAGTTTTATGAACAATGGTTAAATATTAAAAAGAAAATGTTTAAAATCATTGTAAAATAGGCATTTGTGTTGTATCATGCCTATATAGTATGTTGATTAGGAGAAAGTAAAAATGACAACTTATGAAGGGAAACTTGTGGCATCTGACAACGATAAATTTTGCATAATTTTAGCCAGATTTAACGATTTTATCGGAGTAAAACTATTGTCAGGAGCTGTTGATGAATTAAAAAGACACGGAGTAAAAGAAGAAAACATTGATATAGTAAAAGTCCCCGGGGCATTTGAAATACCTGTTACTGCGCAGAAATTTGCATCATCAAAAAAATATAATGCAGTAATAGCACTCGGAGCTGTAATCAAAGGTGCAACTCCACACTTTGAATATGTTTCAAATGAAGTTGCAAAAGGGGTTGCACAGGTCAGCCTGAATACAGGCGTTCCCGTTACTTTCGGAGTTTTAACAACAGATAACATCGAACAGGCAATAGAAAGAGCCGGAACAAAAGCAGGCAATAAAGGTTCAGACGCAGCAAGAACCGCGATTGAAATGGCTAATTTAATCAAAACAGTATAAACCGATGGCCTTTATTTTATATAAAAAGGAGTAAATATATGAGCGAAGTCATTACCGAGTACAGAAACGAAAACACAAAAGATATTGATTTGCTTTCTACCATAGATATGGTCAGAAAAATGAACGAGGAAGACCAGATAGTTGCGCAGGTCGTCGGTGATGTCGCGCCTGATATTGCTATCGCAATAGATATGATAGCAAAAGCATTCTTAAAAGGCGGAAGACTTTTCTATTTTGGCGCAGGAACATCAGGAAGACTTGGAGTACTTGACGCTTCAGAATGTCCTCCGACATTCAGTGTTGATCCGTCAATGGTTCAGGCAAGAATTGCAGGCGGACAGGATGCAATGCTCAGAGCGGTTGAGGGAGCAGAAGATAATTTTGAGGCAGGGCAAAAAGATGCGCAAGTGCTAACAGATAAAGATGTCTGTGTTGTAATATCGGCAAGCGGGAATCCGAAATATCTGCTCGGAGTTCTTGACACCGCAGATGAAATCGGATGTGCAACAATCGGAATTACATGCAACTCAAAAGGCAGAATTGCACAGGAAGCAGGACATGTAATCTGCACCGAAGTAGGGCCTGAAGTTATCGCAGGTTCAAGCAGATTGAAAGCGGGTACGGCGCAAAAGATGGTTCTTAACATGCTTTCAACAGGCTCGATGATAAAAATCGGCAAGACTTATGAAAACTTTATGATAGATTTGAAAGCGGTAAACGAAAAACTCAAAGACCGTGCTATAAGAATCGTTTCCCAAATTGCAGGAGTTTCAAACAGTGATGCTTTGGCTTCACTATTAAAATGCAACTGGGAAATCAAAACGGCAATTATTATGCTAAAAATGAGCAAAGATGCAGACAGTGCAAGACTGGAACTTAAAAAATACGGCGGAGTATTAAGAAGACTAATTAATGCAGAAAGTGCAGTATAATTATCACAAGACAGGGAGGCTGAACCATGAAATTAACAGTTTTGGGGGCAGGATGCTGGGGATTAACATTAGCGTGGCTTTTGAGCGATAATTTTGAACAAATTACAGTCTGGGGGAGAGAACGAGATCTCAGTGACGATTTAAAAATCAATAAACACACCATAAAACCACTTGAAGTACAACTTGATAAAAAAACTGAAATAACTTCGGATTTATCCTTGGCAATTGCTGGTGCTGATATAATTTTGTCAGTTATAGCCACATCAGGAACAAGAGATGTCTGCGAAAATCTTAAAAAAGCAGGAATTAAACCCGAACAAATTTTGGTTAATGCATCAAAAGGGATTGAATTGCCATCTTTAATGAGAATGTCAGAGGTTATAAAAGATGTCTTGCCAGACCAGAAACTCGTCATACTTTCAGGTCCGACACTTGCAAGGGAAGTTCTAGCAGGCAAGCCGACAGCAGCCTGTGTTGCCTGCGAAGACATAGAAACAGCAACATTTGTCCAAAAGGCAATGAACGTAGCAGACAGATTCAGACTTTACACAAACACTGATTTAATCGGGGTTGAGCTTGGCGGAAGTTTAAAAAATGTAATTGCTATCGCATCAGGCTTTGCTCATGAAATGGGATTGGGTGATAATTGTTCAGGGGCACTATTGACAAGGGGAATGGCGGAAATTGTTCGTGTAAGCCTTCAACTTGGTGCTAATCCATCAACATTGTACGGTTTGTCAGGTATGGGCGATTTAATTGCAACCTGTTCATCACCATTATCAAGAAACTATACGGTTGGTTCAATGCTTGCAAAAGGGAAAAAAATCAACGACATTTTATCTGAGCTCGGTTCGGTCGCTGAGGGTGTAAAAACCTCAAAAGCGATTTGCGAACTTGCCCAAAAACTTGGTATTGAAGTTCCCGTTTCAAATGCAATTTATGAAGCGGTATACACCGATATTACCCCGCAAGAATTGTTGTCAAAACTTATGAACAGAAAATTAAAAGAAGAAGAAAGATACGTTTAAATGAAATACGCAGTAAGATATTTAAAAAATACATTTTATCCTTTGGACGTTGCAGATGATTTTAAATTGACGGACGGACAAATGGTCATAGTAAGAACCGAAAAAGGAGAAGAAGCCTTAAAAGTTTTTACCATAAATTCGAAAATTAAAGAAATTTGGGAAAATTCAAAACAGAAACCACAACCATTACCTCTGCTTAAAGTGATGAATCAGAGAGATTTGCAAACACTTGATGAAATAAAACAGGAAGAAGTTAAGGCATTTTTCAAGTGCCAAGAACTTGTAAAACATCATAAACTTGTTATGAACCTCGTTCAGTGCAGAATAACATTTGATAAAAGAAAAATAACATTTTATTATACTGCACCTGAAAGAGTTGATTTCAGAGCATTGTTAAAAGACTTAACCCAAACATTTCCGAGAGTTAGAATTGATCTTCGCCATATCGGAGTAAGAGATGAAACCTCTATTCTTGACGGCGTGGGAATTTGCGGTCAACCGTTTTGCTGCGGGGGATTTTTAAGAAAATTTGCAACAATAAACATTAAACTTGCAAAAGACCAGGGTATGCCGATTGCTCCGGGGAAAATTTCGGGAACTTGCGGGCGTTTGTTATGTTGCCTTACCTATGAATATTCAAACTATATTGAAGCGGCAAAAGGTATGCCACCTGTCGGTTCCTCCGTTATGACAACCGAAGGGCTTGGGAAAGTCTGCTATTTACAATTTATGAGCGGTAAAGTCGCAGTCAAAATGGAAGACGGCAAGACGAAAGAATTTAATAAGGAAGATATAGAGATCGTCGATGCGGAAGTTAATGTAGAAATAGATGCTAATCCTTCTGCTATCAACAGTTACAGTGAAGATGACACTAGCATCGATATCAGACAACTTGAAGATGATAAAAACAGTTCCACAGGTAATATTTAACGTAAACTTTTGTAAAAATGCTTAATATGGAAATATTATTAAGATAGTTTATTTAAACCTGTTTTATAATTATTTCATAAGTTGAGAGAATGGAGAAATAATTATGAACATTAATTTTACATCAAGGGAAATCAGCATACTTAAAGAACTAATAAGCGGGAAAAGTTATCCCCAAATATCGAAAAGCTTGTTTATATCAATTCCGACTGTGAAACATTATATGGCACGAATAGCAGAAAAATTAGGAATTAGAGGTAAAATTAATATTTTACTATATATTTTAACACACAGAGATTTACTTCAAAATAAAATTAAAGAATAAAATACAATAACTAAATTTTTGAAAATTGCTTATTATGCAGAGCAATTATTTGATTTTTTATATCAATATTTGCGATAGATCTTTCTCCAACTAGCATAAGAAGAACTTCAAATCTGTTTTTAGCCCTCATTTTTAGCAATATCTTTGAAATATGCGCCTTGACTGTTGAAATAGATATGCAAAGCTTTCTGGCGATTTGAGGGTTTGATAATCCTTTATGAATACAAATGAGAACATCTAGCTCTCTTTCGGTTAAAAGTTTGTCTTCTTCATTATTCATTCCAATACTTCTTTCGAAAACTATTACAAAATAATATTACAATGATGGATTTCAAATGGGTATTGGACCATAGTATAAATTTTGCAAAGAATATAATGAGCCTTAGAGGATGGAAATACCCTTGGGGTGCAAGGTCGACAAATTTTGTTTCCCCTCCCTCGGGGAGGGAGTAAGGGCGAGGGTAATGTTTCCTAACCCTCGCGTGTATTTCTATTGGAAATACATATAACTATTTGACCCACGTAATTAAAAAAGTGAGAATTGAACTTTTGTTCTAATTCTCACTTTTTTTTTAAATTAGGTGCTGGTTAGCCCGAGCAGAGCCACGAGCGATAGCGAGAGGTGAGCAATTATACAAGCAATTGAATATTCTTGTTAATTGCGAACGGTGCCGTTTAAGGCGAGGGCGTATCTAGTTATAACTTGTTGACTTACCTATACAAAAAAAAGAGATTTGAACATCTGTTCCAAATCTCTTTTTTCTAAATTAGGTGCTGGTTAGCCCGAGCAGAGGCACGAGCGATAGCGAGAGGTGAGCAATTATACAAGCAATGAATATTCTTGTTAATTGCGAACGGTGCCGTTTAAGGCGAGGGCGTATCTAGTTATAACTTGTTGACTTACCTATACAAAAAAAAAGAGATTTGAACATCTGTTCCAAATCTCTTTTTTCTAAATTAGGTGCTGGTTAGCCCGAGCAGAGGCACGAGCGATAGCGAGAGGTGAGCAATTATACAAGCAATGAATATTCTTGTTAATTGCGAACGGTGCCGTTTAAGGCGAGGGCGTATCTAGTTATAACTTGTTGACTTACCTATATAAAAAAAAGAGATTTGAACATCTGTTCCAAATCTCTTTTTTCTAAATTAGGTGCTGGCAACTAGTTATCTTCCCAAGGGGTGGCCCCCTAAGTATTGTCACCGCAATGAATCTTTACGACCGTGTTCGGGATGGGAACGGGTGTTTTCTTCACGCTTGGTCACCAGCGAATTCTGTTATTCGTACAATGTACTCTGAAAGTTGCATAGTAGAAATAAACTTAATCATCAACTTCTTCCGTCTTGGTTTTTACTGGTCGCATATCCTACTACCTCGTTTTTAAAAAACTTACGTTTTTTAGCACTCGGTTCGGATATTGCTCCGACGTGTTTCGCTCGCTTTCGCTCGACTCCACACTACGTAAAAACCGCTAGGAAAAGCCCTCGTCCTATTAGTATCACTCGACTTAAAATGTTGCCACTCGTATATCTGTGACCTATCAACGTTGTAATCTGCAACGGGACTTACTGACTTGTGTCATGAGAGATCTCATCTTGTGGTGGGCTTCGTACTTATATGCTTTCAGCACTTATCCGCTTGGAACACAGCTACCGGGCGTTTACCGCTGGCGCGATAACCCGTACACTGGAGGTCCCCTCTTCCCGGTCCTCTCGTACTAAGGAAG
>Ga0310690_10000190_pt1 | contig 146549 bp, 141 predicted proteins | sample AusTroGonzalo_MG_2_FD_207661 | JGI IMG/M metagenome (GOLD analysis project Ga0310690, IMG submission 207661) | Bovine rumen microbial communities from tropical cattle in Woodstock, Queensland, Australia - Gonzalo_04 (v2) (version 2) | ecosystem: Host-associated > Mammals > Digestive system >...
CGGGGAAAATTAAGTGCAACCCGACGATACAAAAAAAGAGCACATTATAAAATGTACCCTTTTCTAAATTGGTCGGGATGACACGATTCGAAGGGGTAAAGTAAGTGCAACCCGACGATACAAAAAAAAAAGAGTACATGTAAAATGTACTCTTTCTAAATGGTCGGGATGACACGATTCGAACGTGCGACCCCTTCGTCCCAAGCGAAGTGCGCTACCAAGCTGCGCTACATCCCGATTAACCCTTTGCTTATCGTAAATCTTTGTTATTCAATTGTCATAATTGTCGGGGAGCGAAGTGCTACCTCTCCTCTAAAGTGACCTTTAGTCACTTTCTCGTCGGCAGAGTCAAGCTGCGCTACATCCCGATAATTTATTAAATTTTCAACTGCACAAAATTAATCATCGGCAGTGCTTATACATCGTATGCTACACTAAATATATTCTAAAATCAAGCTGTTTAAAGTATAGTATTTATAATCCCTGCAACACCGCCAATTAATATATAAAACGACGGATCCTTTTTCCCTTTTATACTAAATAGCAATAATACAGCCATTAATATTATCCCTTTTATATCCTTAACTTCCGGTCGCAATAACCCGACCGCAACCGCAACCAGCAGCGCACAGCTTATAGGTTTTAAGACTGTTAATAATGATTTAACATAAAAATTATCACTAAATTTTCTTAAGAGTTTTGAAACTATAATAACAAGTACAAAGGAAGGAATAACTTCCGAAATCGTAGCAATCAACGCACCCATAATCCCAGCCGAACTTAATCCGGCATAAGTTGCAACATTAATTCCGACTGGTCCTGGCGTTATAGAAGCTACTGCCGTCATATTTGTCAATTCTTTGATAGTATACCAGCCATATTTGACAGATATATCGTACAAAAACGGAATCGTTGCATATCCACCGCCAAAAGAGAAAAGCCCTATTTTTAAAAATTCGTGAGCGAGAAGAAGGTATATCATTTTACACCTCTTCTTCTAAAAATAGATTTAGTTAAAACCCCAATTACTGAAAATATTATTATTACATCGACTGGCGAGAGTTCAAAAATAACAAGAGTTATTAGTGCTGACAAAAATATTATGTTAAAGAAAAGATCTCGTTCAGTTTTTTGCCATACTTCACATGCTGTTAATATTATTAGCGCAATAACAGCGATTCCGACACCCCAAAACATACCAACAATGTATTTGTTATCAACCACTAAATTTAACACCGATGCAAGAATAATAATACTAATAAACGGAACCGTGATAATACCCATTAATGCAGCTATTGCACCCATTTTACCCTTAATTTTATAGCCGGTGAACATAGATATATTTGCTGCAACAATCCCCGGTAATGACTGTGACAATGCAAAATAATCAATTAATTCTGATTCATTTAATAATTTACGCTTTTCACATAGTTCAGCTTTTAGTATGGGTAAAATTACATACCCGCCGCCGAGTAAAATGGCACCGATTTTTAAAAATATAAAATATAGTTTTAAAAGAGATGTTTTTGACATTACTTAAAAATCAACCTAACACCCGCAAGTAAGCCCGGCACACAAATTAATAGATTGCCCAGTAACCCCTTTTGCCTCATCAGATATTAAATACTTAACCAAGGCGGCAATTTCATTGGGAGATACAAATCTTTTTTGCGGAATACATTCTAATAATTCTTCTTTTGTAAATTCACCTTCATTGGCGGAGGTGTTACCCATTTCAGTGTCAACCCAGCCGGGATTAATTGTATTAACCGTAATTCCATATTCTGCAAGTTCAAGAGCCAGTGCTTTCGAAGCACCTATCAAACCGGACTTTGAAGCGGAATAAATACTTGCATTCGCCTCACCCATAACACCACTAATTGAGCCAATATTAATAATACGCCCAAATCTGTTCTTTTTCATGTAAGGAACAGATTTGGATGAAAGATATAAAGGTGCAACAAGATTCAGATTGATAATTTCTTCAATTTGCTCATAACTTGTATTTTCTACACCTGAATAAATATACTCACCGGCATTATTAATCAGCACATCTATTTTATTTGAAACTATATATTCACCCAATTTCTCCATTCCTGATTTTTGGGATAAATCACACGTACAGTAATTTTCATATACTTTTAAAAGCTCTTCGTTACGACTCGCAGTATAAATATTTCCAGTTAATCTTAACAATTCGCAAATTGCTTTACCTATTCCTTTTGTAGCGCCGGTTACAAGTATATTCATAAAAAAAATTCTCCTCAGTCGATTATAACATAAGGAGAATTTAAAAAGTATGTGTTATTGAAGCCTATAATAGATATATTCTTTTATAGGCATCAAAGGTCATGCGCTGTTCATTCTCAGGCGTTGCTAGATTAAATACTCTGGAAGCTTCGCTCTTTAATCCTGCAAAATAAGCCATAGCCTGCCCATCGATAGCACTTTGGCACAGCAAATTAATTGCATTTGTAAAAGCAGCGTAATCCTTCTCATGATTACCGGTTGCCTGAATTCCAATCTGTGCACACAAACTTGCCCAAGGAACAACTTTCTCTCTGTTCTGGTTCTCAATTTGATTTTGCACCTGTTCAGAATATTCAGCGTACATGGCCTTGTCTAATTTTTCCAGATCGGTTCTAGCCTCTCCGGTCGGAGTTACATTAAACTTATCAAAAGCATCACCCAAAGTCCTTTCATTAGCAGGTACTCTGCCAAGATAGGAGTAGATATTTGCCGTTGTGTAGTTGTACACTCCGTTCACTGTGAAATTCGACATGACACACCTCTTATATGATATACTTTATATATCGGCACAATTTTCAAAAACTTTAATGTTTTTGGACAAAGTTTTACAATTCTTTACATTTGGGGGATGAAATTCAGTAATATCAAGAAAAATATTTTATATATGAGATATATCAAATTTAATTATAATTAAAAAGGTGCGTATAAACGCACCTTTTTAAATTTACCATTATATTAATTTTTGATTTGAAATTTTTCTACAGCTGCCCTGATTAGCCCTCTAAACAACGGATGCGGTCTTTCTGGGCGTGATTTAAATTCAGGGTGAAATTGGCAGGCAACAAACCAATCTAAGTGAGGTAATTCAATAATTTCAGACAACATTCCATCAGGCGACATGCCGGAAAATACTAGTCCCGCCTCTTTTAACAAATCAATGTATTCAGTATTAACTTCGTATCTGTGTCGGTGTCTCTCTGAAATTTTAGTTGAACCGTAGGCTTTATATGATTTTGTACCTTTATTAAGAATACAGTCATAAGCACCCAAGCGCATCGTACCGCCGTAACCTTTTACATTCTTCTGCTCAAGCATTAAATCCACAACGGGATACTGTGTATTTTCATCGAACTCTGTCGAGTTAGCTCCTTTCAGCCCTGCAACATTTCTGGCATATTCTGTGACAGCAAGCTGCATGCCCAAACAAATTCCCAAAAATGGAAGATTATTTTCACGGGCATATTTTATGACATTTAACTTACCTTCGATTCCTCTAACACCGAATCCGCCAGGAACAATAACTCCCTGAACATCGGATAAAAGCTCCTTGCATTTACCCACATCAACACAGTCTTCCGAATTAATCCATTTAATTTCGGTTTTTGCATTGTGCTCATATCCGGCATGCTTAACCGATTCAACAACTGATATATAAGCATCAGAAAGTTTTGTATATTTACCGGCTATCGCAATTTTTATTGTTTTATCCGGATGATTAATACGTTCAACAAGTTTTCTCCAATTGTCAAGATCAGCTTCCCGTTCCGGGGTTTGCAAAAGTTTCAGCACAACATTCGCAAAATTTTGTTCCTCTAATGCCAGCGGTACTTCGTAAATGCTTTTCATATCTCTGCATTCAATAACAGCTTCTTTTGCTACCGAACAAAATAGAGCAAGCTTGTCCTTTTCGGTTTTCGGAATGGGTTTTGATGTTCTGCAAACAAGTATTTCGGGCTGAAGTCCATAGCTTCTTAAGACATTTACACTATGCTGTGACGGCTTTGTTTTTAATTCTCCGGATGTAGGTAAATAAGGCAACAGGGTACAATGTATATTAATTGCGTTTCCGATACCGACCTCTGTTTTATATTGTCGTATGGATTCAATAAACGGAAGGCTTTCAATGTCACCTATTGTTCCACCGATTTCAATAATCTGAAAATCCGGCTTAAAATGTTTCTGCGCCTTTACAAGCCTTGATTTGATTTCATTAGTTATATGAGGAATAACCTGCACTGTGGCTCCCAGATAATCACCCTTGCGCTCTTTTTGTATTACTGTTTGATAAACGCTCCCCGATGTTACATTACTGATTTGAGAAAAATTTGTATCAATAAAACGTTCATAATGTCCTAAATCCAAATCGGTTTCGGCGCCATCATCAGTAACAAAAACCTCTCCATGCTGAAATGGACTCATTGTTCCTGGATCAACGTTAATGTAAGGATCGAATTTTTGTATCGCAACCGAAAAGCCTCTTGCCCTGAGAAGCTTACCGAGAGAAGCCCCGATAATTCCTTTTCCCAAAGAACTTACTACACCACCTGTTATAAATATATATTTTGTCATAGTTGAATCCTTTAACACTAATTACATTTTAAAAACCAAATCCGGCTGACGTGCGGCCAGTGTTTCATCAATTTTCTTTACCGGCGTGTTTTTGGGAGATTTTAAAACCTCTTCCGGATTATTCTCAATTTCCTTTGCTATTTTGAGCATTACATCAATAAACTCATCCAATACCACTTTGGACTCAGATTCCGTTGGCTCAATCATTATAGCCTCATGTACAATTAACGGAAAATAAACCGTCGGCGGATGATATCCGTAATCCATAAGTCTTTTTGCGATTCCTAATGTAGAAACGCCTTGATGGTGTTGTTTTTCTCCGGATAACACAAATTCATGCATACAAGGCTCATCGTAAGGCAAATCATAAACACCTTTAAGTTTTTCTTTTATATAATTCGCATTCAAAACAGCATCGGTACTTGCCGATTTAAGGTTTTTGCCCATCATAAGAATATATGCGTATGCTCTTACCAAAATTCCAAAGTTACCGTAAAAACTCCTTACCTTACCAATAGAATGTTTAATATTATAATCTCTGAAATATTTACCCTCAGAATTTTTACAAATAACAGGAGAAGGAAGAAAATCTTTTAAATATTCTCTTACACCAACAGGGCCAGCACCGGGTCCACCTCCGCCATGAGGAGTTGAAAATGTTTTGTGAAGATTAATGTGAACTATATCAAAGCCCATTAATGCAGGATTTGTCCAACCCATTATTGCATTAAAATTAGCTCCGTCATAATACAGCAGTGAGCCGTTTTCATGCATAAGTTTTGAAATTTCAAGTACACGCTCTTCAAAAATACCAAGAGTATTAGGATTAGTCATCATTATAGCAGCGACTGAATCATCTAATATTGATTTCAAAGCCTCTATGTCAACCTGGCCTTTTTCGTTCGACTTAACCTCAACAATATCAAATCCGCACATTTTAGCACTTGCAGGATTTGTACCGTGTGCTGAATCCGGAATTATAACTTTTTTTCTTTGAATTTCACCTTTTACTTCAAAATATTTTTTTACAATCATCATCCCGGTAAGCTCGCCATGAGCACCTGCTGCCGGTTGCAGTGTAACCGCTTCCATTCCGGTGATATATTTAAGCTTTTCTTGTAATGAATACATCAATTCTAATGCACCCTGAGCATCTTCATCAGACTGCAAAGGATGTAAATTACAAAAAGATTCCAAACTTGAAAGTAGTTCATTCACTTTTGGATTATATTTCATGGTGCAAGAACCCAATGGATAAAATCCTTTTTCAATACAAAAATTTCTATCTGAAAGAGCTTTATAATGACGCATTACATCCAGTTCACTTAACTGAGGAAGACCAATTTTACCCGTTCTTAAAAAAGAACCCGGTATGTAATCCTCAGTTTTTATTTTTGCAACTTCCTCACTCCCAAATTCAACACCGCATACCCCGGTTGATTTTTCAAATATCGTCTTCATTAACACTATCCTGTTTTAACAACTCTCTTTTTATTTTATCTAATCCTGCTTGAATAATTCTCGATATTCTTGATTGAGAAATATTAAATTCAACGGATATATCTTTCAGTTTTTTATCATAAAAATATTTTGCTTCTATTAAATCTCTTTCTCTTTGTGAAAGTTTTTGCATGATTTCAACAATCCGAGCTTTCAAATCAACGATTTCAGCTTTCTCTTCCGGAGTTCTATTTAAATCTTTAATTATCGTCGGATTGTCAGCCTCAGCCATTTCATCTATTGATAGAATTGTTCTGTATACAGCATCCTTAACTTTCTCTTGTTCTAATTCCTCATTTTTTGTAACATACCACCTGTATCTCCGACGCATTTCATTTCTAATCGCCCATTTTATAGCTTTTGTTAAATATGCCTCGTTAAAAACATCCTTGTTGGTTTCATTGTTAATAAGATAATATGCTGTATAAGTTGCTAAACTAATTACTTCTGACAGCTCAATCAAGCCGAGGCTCGAAAAACGCTTGTACTCAACCTTTGACACTGTTTCAATTAAATCTTTATAACGGGAAAGATTAATACGTTCTTCTCTCTCCCTGTTTATGGCATTTAAGTCTTTCATATAATATAATATATCAGAAAGACAAGTTATTATCAAACTAATTTTTTGCAATAAATGCAAAACATGTTACAATAATAGAGAAAGTAGAGGGCATAAAATGATTAGTACAAAATATATAAGATCCGGCATTGTAATAATAATGTGCGCAATTGTATTAACTGGCAGCAATTTTTGTGCAGAAGTTGCAACAGCAGAACCTGTTGCACAAGCAGTATCAAGTCAAAGCACAGTAAAAAATGATTTAAGTCCATTAAGCATTGTTAAATCACCAAAAACATACTTAAATCAAAAAGTTGTAATGAAAGCAAAATTTGATAAGTTTTCAACACTAGGATTGGATTACAAACCGGCATTTAAATCTTCTGATAAATATATTTCTTTTTTGGTTAAACGAGATGATACAGTTTATGATATTCCTCTATCCGAAATGAAACTTTTTATGCAAAGAGATATGGCAGAAAAATTTATTGATTTAAAAACAAATGACGAAATAAAAATAACCGGAACAGTATTTTCTGATGCACTTGGCGATGCATGGGTTGATGTTGAGAATATAACTGTTGTAAAAAAAGCACCCGAAAAAGACGGAGTTAAGTAATCATGGATAATTTAGAAGCTGATAAATGTAAAGTATATCTGACCGTGCACGGACATTTTTATCAGCCGCCGAGAGAGAATCCTTGGCTGGAAGCTATTGAACAACAAGATAGTGCTGCACCTTTTCATGATTGGAACGAAAGAATAAATCGGGAATGCTATAATCCGAACACCGTTTCCAAAATTGTGGATGCGGATAACCATATACTTGATGTTGTTAACAATTTTGAATATATGAGTTTTAATTTTGGCCCGACATTGCTTTCCTGGATGGAAGAATATGCGCCTATGGCTTATGAAAGAATTATCAAAGCTGACATTAACAGCCGAAAATTGCATGGCGGCCATGGAAATGCAATAGCACAAGTGTACAACCATATGATTATGCCACTGGCAAATGAACGTGACAAACAAACTCAAGTAAAATGGGGGAAAAAGGATTTTGAATACAGGTTTGGACGTGAACCGGAAGGGATGTGGCTTGCAGAAACCGCCGTTGATGATGATACCTTAAGGGTATTGGTGGAAAATGGTATAAAATTTACAATTTTGTCCCCTTATCAAGCACAAAAAATAAGAAAGGCCGGAGAAGATAATTGGCAAGATGTAAGTTGGGGCAATATTGATCCGGCAAGGTCTTATAGATATTACATCAAATCAGCTCCCGGCAAGTATATTGATTTGTTTTTCTATGACGGAGCTATTTCAAAATCTGTTGCATTTGATGAATTACTTCGTGACGGCGATAAATTCATTGCCAGACTGGAAGACGGAATCTCCAATATGAGAAATTACCCTCAGTTGATAAATATAGCAACGGATGGCGAAAGCTACGGACATCATACCAAATTTGGCGATATGGCACTTTCCTACGCCATGAAACTTAAAGTTAAAGATGCGGGATTTATAGTAACTAATTATGCCGAATACCTTGAAAAATACACAAGCAATTGGGAAGTGGATTTGAAACCTGTATCGTCATGGAGCTGTTTCCATGGCGTTGGCAGATGGTGTGATGATTGCGGATGTTCTACAGGCGGACATCCAGGATGGAACCAAAAATGGAGAAAACCGCTAAGGAACGCACTGGATTATCTCAGAGATGAAACGGTTTCAATCTTTAAAAAATATGGGAAAAAATATTTTCTCAATCCGGATTTAACACGTAATAATTACATTAATGTAATTCTGGACAGAAGTGAGTCATGTGTAAAAAGTTTTCAAGATGAATATTTCATGCCCGACCTGACCGATGAAGATAGAGTCAAAGCAATGGAGCTTTTGGAAATGCAAAGAAATGCTATGCTTATGTACACAAGTTGCGGTTGGTTTTTCTCTGAAATATCGGGTATAGAAACAGTCCAGATAATGAAGTATGCAGCAAGAGTTATGCAGTTGGCAAGTTCATTTGTAAAAAAAGATTTGGAAACCCCATTCCTTGAAATTCTTTCTGAAGCGCAAAGCAACCTCCCAGAATACGGAACCGGTAAAGATGTTTATGAAAAATTTGTAAGACCTTCAATAGTGACTCCAAAACAAATAGTAAGTCTTTGGGCGATTTCCTCTTTATACACGGATATGGAGGATGAAGAAGGTGTTTATTGCTATACAATAAAGAAACTTTCTTACAAAAGAATTGTGAAAGGTAATTCTCAACTGGTTATCGGTAATATTGAAGTTAAGTCCAAAGTAACCTTGGAAAAATCTAATCTGGTATTTGCGTTGTTGCAATTCTCAGGCGGAGATTTCCACTGCGCAATAAAAGAACATTATGACGGATTCCTTGAAACGAGAAAAGAATTAATAAGAACCTACCTTTCTTCTCCGCTTACCGAAATTATAAGGAAAATTGACAGCAATTTCGGAACAGAATACTTTACATTGAAAGATATATTTATAGAAGAACGCAGGAAAATTCTTCAAACAATGCTTAAAGGTAAATTGCAGAATTTTGCAAACACTTATGAAACAATGTACAATGAAGGTAAAGGCTCAATTTACCAAATGCAGGCACTAGGACTTGATATACCAAAAGAATTTAAAATTTCTGCACAATATGTATTAACGAAACAGTTTAACGAATTATTTACAGATTCAAGGGGATTTATTGATAGTGATATTGTACAACTTGCTTCTGATATAAATTTTGAAGCAAAACGAATAGGTATTGAAATTGACAAAACACAGACAGCAAAAATTTTCAGTAAAAAGATTGCGCAAAATGTTGGGCGATTAGCTTATGCGTTAGATATTCAGCAGATAGATGCCACTTTGGAATTACTGGATTGTATTGAAAAACTTGATATAAAAGTTGATATAGCCGAAGCTCAAAATGACTTTTTCGCAAAAATAGTATCAGGTTTAAACGAATTAATTGCAAACATGACCTGCAATGCTGACAGAGAATTAATTACAATGCTCTTTACCGTAGGCGAAAACCTGAATATAAATATGGATTATTATAAACAATTGTTCGACAAAGCTCTTATTGGTAAATAATTGTAAATATGGAATATTATTAAAAATATCTTACTGCAGAATAATGGGGATTCCATACTACGTAGTTCACTAGTTGATTAAAGTTTTGAGAAATTTTTAACTTATTTAAATTTGTACAAATAGAATTTTTCAGTTCATGCTCTAAATCAATCACCCGTTGTAATTGCTTTATTTAAGTGTTTGTAGTACAATTAATATGTTAAATTGAGCTTTACATAAATTGGAGGGAATATATTATGGAAACTTACGGAATTGAAAAATTAGGAATTACCTCTCCTTCTGCAGTATACAGAAACTGGACTCCGGCACAATTGACTGAAGCTGCATTAAGACGCGGAGAAGGTACTTTATCAGAAACAGGCGCTCTGGTTGTTACAACAGGCAAATATACAGGTCGTTCGCCTAAAGATAAATTCATTGTTGATACAGAATCTATCCACAATGACATAGCTTGGGGAAAAGTTAACAGACCGATTTCAAGAGAAACTTTCAACTCAATCAAAGCCAAAATGATTGAATATCTTAACGGTAAAGAAATCTTTATTTTTGACGGTTTTGCAGGGGCTGACAAGAAATATACACAAAAATTCAGAGTTATTAATGAGCTCGCATCACAAAATATGTTTATTCACCAGTTGTTAATCAGACCGACAGCAGAAGAATTAGCAAACTATGGTGAAGCTGATTACACAATTATTTGTGCTCCTGGATTCAAATGTAATCCGGAAATTGACGGAACAAATTCTGAAGCTTGTATAGCAATCGACTATGAAGCTCATACAATTATAATTGCAGGTTCTCAGTACGCAGGTGAAATTAAAAAATCAGTTTTTGCGACAATGAACTATGTTATGACAAAAATGAACGTACTTCCGATGCACTGCTCCGCCAATATGGACCCTGAATCTCACGAAACAGCAGTTTTCTTCGGACTTTCTGGAACGGGTAAGACAACATTGTCCGCAGATCCGAACAGAAAGTTAATCGGTGACGACGAACACGGATGGTCACCTGACGGTGTATTCAACTTCGAAGGCGGATGCTATGCAAAATGTATTAATTTGACGGAAGAAAACGAACCTGATATTTACCATGCAATCAAATTTGGTTCATTGGTTGAAAACGTTATTATGAACCCTGAAACAAGAGAACTTGATTTCGCAGACGGTTCGTTGACAGAAAATACACGTGTCGGATACCCTGTTAACTATATAAACAACGCTGCAATTCCTTCAATGGGCGGGATTCCGAAAGTCGTTGTATTCTTAACAGCTGATGCATTCGGCGTTCTTCCTCCTATCTCCAGACTGGATAAAAATGCTGCTATGTACCACTTTGTAACGGGCTTTACTTCAAAACTTGCAGGAACTGAAAGAGGTATTACAGAACCTGTTCCGACATTCTCAACATTGTTTGGTGAACCTTTCATGCCAATGGATGCATCAGTTTATGCCAAAATGCTGGGTGACAAACTTGACCAGTATGGAACAAAGGTTTACCTCGTAAATACTGGCTGGGCAGGCGGTTCTGCTTCTATGGGCGCTAAGAGAATGAAATTATCTTATACTCGTGCAATGGTAACTGCAGCACTCAACGGTTCATTTGATAATATTGAATTCAGACATCACGATGTATTCAACGTTGATTATCCTGTTCATTGCCCGAATGTACCTGACGAAATGCTCGATGCAAGAGGAATGTGGGAAGATAAAGGAGCTTATGACGAAGCTGCTAACAAACTTGCTCAGATGTTTGCAGATAACTTCTCTAGCAAATATCCGAATATGCCTTCCGAAATAGTTAACGCAGGACCAAAACCGTTAAGTATGGTTTAAGGTTTAATTAAATAAGCTGAAAAAAGAGTTGAATTGTATTCAACTCTTTTTTGTTATTGATAAAACAATTTCGATTTTTACTTTTTAAATAACCCGGTCCAGAAGTTCTTTTCATTTTCTATTGCTTTTTTATTAGCTTCTTTTTGAGCTTCCAGTTGTTTTTTCTGAGCTTCAACCGCTTTCTTTTGCTCTTGTTGTTTCTTTTCAGCCTCAGCTTTTTGAGCAGCTCTCTTAGCTTGCGCATTATCTATCTTCTGATTCAATGCCTGTTCCTTTTGGTTTAGAGTGTTTAATCCGGAATTAATTCTGTTAGAAACAGTATTTGTATTGGTTGCGGCCATCACAGAACCAGCGAATGCCAGTATTGTCAATAATGTAAAAAGTTTTTTCATATATATGCTCCTTTCCTATAAATTAAATTATGAACTATTTTATTCTGCAAAATTTGTTTTTTCAAGTATAATGAAAATATGAGTGCGGAGTTATTTGGGTTCAATATTGATACATTAAACTTTGAGGAAGCCATCCAAAAAGCAGAATCTTACATTGAAAATAATACACTGGCGCAAGTTATAACAGTGAACCCTGAAATGTTTGCTGAAGCCGGGATAAATAAAGAATTTGCTAAAATTCTACATACAGCCGAAATGGTAATTCCTGATGGTGTCGGAATAAAAATTGCTCTTAAAATAAATGGTGTTTCAACAAAGAGAATTCCCGGGATTGATTTTGCGAAAGAATTACTAAGAGAATCTGCACAAAAAGGATGGAGAGCCGCAATAATTGGAGCAAAAGAAGATGTTATCAAAAAAGCTGAAGAAAACCTTAAATCAGAATTACCAAATTTAAATATTGTATATCTTCACAATGGCTATTTTAACAACGATAACGAAATATATAATGAATTAAAAGCAGCTAATCCAAATCTGATACTTGTAGCAATGGGTTCACCAAGACAGGAATTTTTTATAAACAATGCAAAAAAAATCTTAAATCATGGGTTAATGGTCGGTATAGGCGGAAGTTTAGATGTATGGTCAGGGAATATTCAACGTGCGCCTGAGTTTTTTCAGAAAACCGGTACCGAATGGTTATACAGGACTATAACCCAGCCCGAACGATTCAAACGTATATTTCCGGCATTACCTCTGTTTTTACTGAAAGTTTTAAAATATAAGTTTTTTAAATAGGAGTGTTTATATGTTAACTGATTCTGAAATTAATGATTTAAAAAAAATAGCAAATATTGCAAGGCAAAATATTCTAAAAATGATTCATAATGCAAAATCCGGCCATCCGGGTGGTTCTTTGTCCGGTGCGGATATTCTAACCGTATTATACGAAAAATGTTTAAATATTCCGTCTGCTTGGGATAAATCTAACAACTTTGATAAACGTGACAGATTTATTCTCTCAAAAGGTCATGCGTCACCACTTTTGTACGCAGTTCTTGCAAATCATGGTTTGATTAGTAAAGACGAGCTTATGACTTTCAGAAAAATAAACTCAAGACTTCAAGGACACCCGTCAAGAGGATATGTTAACGGAGTTGAAGCCACAACCGGTTCTCTGGGGCAAGGACTTTCTATAGCATGCGGAATTGCTATGGGGCTTAAATTGGATAAAAATCCCGCAAAAGTTGTTGTTTACATGGGGGATGGTGAACTTCAGGAAGGCTCATGTTGGGAAGCTTTCATGCAAGGTGCACACAGAAATTTAAATAACCTTATTGTAATTGTTGACCGAAACAGACTTCAAATTGATGGAAATACGGAAGATGTAATGGCACTTGGCAATGTTGCCGAAAAAATAAAAAGTTTTGGCTGGGAAACTACAGAAATAAACGGGCACGATTATAATGAAATTTATAACGCAGTTGAAATGGGTAAAAGGAGCGACAAACCATTCGCAATAATTGCAAATACTGTGAAAGGCAAAGGCGTAACATTTATGGAGAATCAGGCTGGCTGGCACGGTAAAGCACCAAATGACGAACAGCTTGAACAAGCACTGGCTGAATTAACAAACAATGGAGGTAAGTAAAATGACCAAGACTTGTCCGTTTGGAAACGAAAGAGAATGTAATGACACATGCCCACTTTTTATAAGCCCAAATGACTTGAACGAATTTGTAACTGCAAGGCTGGGTTCAATTGGAATAATTGACAGAAATCAGGGAGAATGCTCATTACGAATGATTGCCCTAAGCCAAGGAAGAATGATTTTTGAAAACACCAACGCAAGAGGGTAATTTTAATTAATTTTCAATACATATTAAAATATGAAATATTATTGTAGATTTTAATTGCAAGTTTTCTTTCTATGCTTGCTGTTTTCGCCATTTTGGTATATTATATATATAAGAATTGTACAAGTAGAGAGAAGGCTTAATGTCGCTGGAGAATTTTATATACGAATCAGCAAACGAAATAATCAACGGTTCGTTTGATGAGGCAAAACCTCGTATAGTTAAGCATAAAGAAATTTATCATGACGACTCGGCTATATGTTTTAGCCTTCTTGCGCTGGGCTCGTTTATAAAAAAACAATACGGCGAGTATTATCAATTTATGAATGATGCTCAATTTCTTGTCGAACGTTCAAGTGACTGTATTACACAAATACTACATGAACTGATTCAAAGTTATGTTAATTTTAATGAAAAAAACAGTTCGCTTTATGCAATCAATTACAATAAAGCTAGGAAATTAGCAGTCAGAACTCAAAAAACTATGTTTTTTGAAAAAATGGCAGAAACACTCAAGTGCCCGCCAATAACCCACCTTAGTGCACACGCACATGTTAAAGATCCGCTTATTGCCCTTGTAAAAATCGGTCAGGCTGTTGCTGCAGAAAAAGATATAGACGTTTTAATAAAAAGAATCGCCGAAGAAACAAAAATAGCTTTAAACGCAGACAGATGTACCATATTTCTTTATGACCCTGAACATAATGAACTTTATTCAAAAGTTGCAACAGGGCTCGATGATTTTAAAGAGCTTAGAATACCGGCTGACAGAGGACTCGCCGGGCATGTTGTTCAAACAGGCGAAACAATTAACATAAAAGATGCTTATAAAGATTACCGGTTTAATCCGGATGTAGATAAAAAAACAGGTTACCGTACAAAAACGATACTATGTATGCCAATAAAGAACTTTAATCAAGATATTATTGGTGTTTTTCAAGTCTTGAATAAATTTGACGAAGCATTTACTATTGATGACGAAGATTTACTTGTAGCAATAGCTTCCAGCGCCGGCATATCGTTAGAAAACGCTCAACTGTTTGAAAAACAGCGTAAATTATTGGAAGAGCAGAGAATTATTTTTGACAGTTTTATTGAAACCCTTGCTTCATCAATTGATGCCAGAGATAAAATCACCTCAGGCCATTCTACAAGAGTTAAAATGTATGCATCGCTTATCGCTAATGAATTTGGTCTTGAAAAAAAGGATATATATATCTTGGAAAAAGCTGCAGCTTTGCATGATATAGGCAAAATCGGAATAAGAGATTCCGTTTTACAAAAGGAAGGAAAACTTACTCCGGAAGAATACAAGCATATACAGGAGCACGTTGAAATTACTCATAATATTTTAAAACGAATACATATGTCAGACGATTTCAAACAAATAACAGATATTGCATGCTCCCATCACGAAAAATTCGACGGAACGGGATACTACAGAGGACTTAAAGGAGAAGAAATCCCCTTCGGAGGTAGGATTCTCGCCGTTTCTGATGTTTTTGACGCAATAACATCAAAGAGACATTATCGTGACAAAATGCCGATTGAAAAAGTTATAGATATTATAATGAACGGTTCCGGCACACATTTTGATCCGCTTGTCGTTGATAAATTCTTATCAATTAAACTCGATAAAATTGTAACAGTGTTTTTAACAGAAAACATTGACCTTGAACTTACAAATGAAGATATTGAGACGTTGTCTAAATATAATTTACTTGACTTATATTATTCGATAGTAAATAATTGCAGTAATATGCTTTTAAAAGTATTTAACAAATACTATATTGGAGTTGACTTGGAGCATGAATAAACTTGTACTTAAATCTTTAATGGTGATATTAACAGCAGCCGTATCAGTTCCCGCAGTGATTGCAATTCCTGTGCAAACCGAGCAAAAACCGATTATATTACGGGCTGAAAGCAACGCTGCAAACATGGAAATAGTCATAAAAGACAATTTTATAAAAGCTAAATATGCTTCAGCAGAAAACAGATTTTTACAAGGTAATGTAAAAGCAGCTCACGATGATTTCGCAGATATTATCGCAAGAGCTTCCCATGATGATTATGTATTTCTTGCTTATGCAATAAAAATGGCCGAGTACGGATTTTTCGACTTAACAGAAGAATTAATATCAAAACTGGATAACAATCTTTATACAAAAAATTATGTTAAAGATATAAGAAATTTTTATTATCCCTCAGGAATGGTAAATGTAAAAGACACCTTATATCTTGCTGATGCTTATGCGGGGATTGTTTACAACAATTTGGCCATGGAAACCACTTCAGAACTTTTAAATAGCGTACAGGCAGCAGAGAGCGATTATAAAAATTATCTTATAGCCTTGGGATATTATAAGTCTAACAACCTCGTTCAAGCTTTGAAATATATAAATAACGCAATCATTGAAAATGATACGAACATTAATTATAAAATATTAAAAGCAAAGATCCTTGCAGACTCGGATAAGTCAAAACAAGCTTTAAAAGTGCTTGCCCGTATTAAAAAAACCGAGATTTATACCGTAGATGTCCAAAGTAAAGTTAAAGCAGCAGAAGAATATGTACTTTACAAGCTTTCAAAAGAAGAAGCTGTAAAAGATTACCATCTTTCTTACTATTATCATCTGCAAAATAAAAGCCTTTTAGCAACAAAGGTCTTGCAATCTGCGCTTATACAAGCAAAAAGTTTTGCTCCGCAAATATTTGGTCTTTTAGGACGAATCTATTATGAAAATGATGAACCGTTTAAAGCACAGGAATTTGCTCAAAGAGCCTATAAGGATGATAATAAAAATTATCTGGCATCACTTACACTGGCTGACACTTATTATGATGACAGAAAATTTGAAGAAGCATTAAAGTTCTATAAAATAGCTAAAAAACATTCAAAAGAAATTACGCCTTCAATCGGAATAGCAAAAACTTATCTCGCACTGGCACAAGATAAAAAATCAAAAAAATTATATTCAAAACTTTTGAAAAAACAGCCTACAGATGAAGATTTACTTATAAGTGCATTAAAAGTATTTCCTCAAAAAGCCTATGATTATCTTCCAATAGCCATTTCGAAAGATATATCAAATAATGACATTTGGCTTGGTTTAGCAAATGTTGCAATTAAAGACTCCAATTACTCAATGGCTGAAACATACCTGAACAATTCTTATTATATTGACGAAAATAATTTTAAATATTATTATTATTTGAGTCAAGTACTTAAAGCAAAAGGTGAGTACGAAAAATCAGACATATCACTGACAAAGTGTTCCACATTAAATTCAAATTACGAAGCGGGGATAAATTATAACGCACCGGAAAAAGTACATCCAAGGCAGAGTGTTTATGAAAAATAACATATTAATTGTAGAGGATCATGAATTAACCAGATTTGGCTTAAAAACAGCCTTTGAAAATTGTGAATATGCAGGAGAAATTTTTGAAGCTGAATCCGCAGAAACTGCAATTGATATAGTTAGAGGGAACAACATACAGTTAGTTATAATGGATTTGGGGTTACCCGGAATGGATGGTATAGAAGCAACCTCTGCCGTAAAACAGTTTAATAACGATATAAAAGTTGTAATACTTACCTCGCATAACGATGTTCAAGAAGTTTTGAGCTCTCTTAAAGCCGGAGCTAATGCATACTGCTCAAAAGAAATTAATCCCAAACGCTTGGTTGAAGTTGTACAATCCGTTTTGGACGGTGCATCATGGTTCGATCCAAGTATAGCACATATTGTTCTTGATGCTGCTGCAAAATCACAGCAGGCAGAATTATCAAAACCACAAAAAGACTATGGACTAACTTCAAGGGAATCGCAAATTCTAAAATTAATTACAGAAGGTTACAGCAACAATGAAATCGCGAATCAGCTGTATGTAAGCATTAATACAACAAAAGCACACGTCGCAAGTATTCTGCAAAAACTTGAAGTAGATGACAGATTACAGGCGGCTCTAAAGGCATTGAAAGAAAGATTGGTGTAAAATGAACGGTATTGCGTCAATATTAGTAATAGATGATAATCCTAAATTTTTAAAAGATGCACTTCCTATGTATGGTTATACCGTAGACATAGCTGAAGACGGACTTGAAGGATTAAAAAAACTTACTGATGAAAATAGTTCTTATGACCTTGTATTACTTGATGTAATGATGCCTAATATGGATGGATGGGATACCCTAAAGGCAATAAGAAAAAATAAACAAACAGAACACATTCCGGTAATTATGATAACGGCTGTTAGTGAGGATCAAAAGGTTGTTTCAGGCTTAAAAATTGGCGCTGATGATTATATAGTAAAACCTTTTATTTTGCCAAACCTCCTTGCCAGAATTGAAGCCGTTTTAAGACGTTCAAAGTGGCAAGAAGAAAGTAGACAAAAACCGGAAAGAACAATAAATAAAAATGTAAGCATAGATGCACTTACTCCCAAAGAAAAAGAGGTATTGTCATATGTGGCAAAAGGTGCAAGCAATCAGGAAATTGCCGATAAATTATGTGTTCGTGATGTAACTGTTAAAACTCATTTGAACAGTATCTTTAAAAAACTGAAGGTTACAAACAGAACTCAAGCTGTATTACTTGCTATGCAAATTGATTTAATAAATTAGGAGAAATATAATGAATAAAGAAGAACTGGTTGAATTATTATTAAATGATACAGAAGCATTCAACAAAGAAATAAAAAATTCTCAAACAGATTTAAGTGAAGTTGATTTTTCAAATTCCACGATTGAGGGTGCAGTTTTCAATAATGTTGATTTTACATCATCATCATTTGCAGATTCTCAACTTACAGACGTAAAATTTACTGACTGTGATTTAACATCAGTAGATTTTACAAGAACAAAATTAGTTGAATGTGTATTTAATCAGTCAATACTTAACGGGGCTGATTTTAGTTATGCAACATTACAGTATTGCAGTTTCCCTGATTCGGATATGGCAGGTGCAATTGTTAGAGAAGCTGACCTTACGGAATCTGATTTTTCATCTGCGGAAAATCTCAATGCCAGCAGATTCGATGACACAACCCTTTGGCCTGACAACGAATATTTGCCGGAAGATTTCGACTCCAGTTATTCTGATGACTTATCTTCCCTAAAAGATGAAGATGATTACGAAAATTCTGACTACTAAAGCATTTTATCTCGTTGCAGGGTCTCAACAATTAATTTAATCGCCTGTTTCGTCTTGTTAATAAACTCTTCAGCAAGTTGCGGATTGAAGTTACTTTGCAGTGTTGTTAGTATATCTTTCTGCATATATTGATATACAAGAACAGATTTAATTATTGAGGAAACCAATTCAGCAGAATAGGTTTCTTTAGCTAAAATTGAAATTATATTATTTATATTACAGAATTCATCTTGAATAAACTCTGAGAATTCAATCTTAAACGGATTAATCTCGTCAAGCGGACTAAGCTTTGCCGGAACCATCAAACTCAGCATTTCAAATTTTACCGGTTTAACTCCCGGAATTTCTGCTCCAAATGAAGATAGATTATATATATTAGGATATTCAAGCATCTTTATTACTTCCCCAAATTGGTATATAAATGCTTGATAATCATCTCTTGTATAAACCATATTACCTGTAATGGATTTTACTTGTACAAGATTCTTTTTGACAGAATCTACAACTATTTCGTCGGGAGTTACCCTGTTAATTGTACTTCCATCGGCATAAATAACGTCATTTTTGAATGCCAAATCAATACCTGCAATAATAATTTTAGAAAATCCCATTTTAGCTGCAGATATTAGTGCCAACAGCGTGGATGTACCGCCAGACTCATATATCTTCATACAGCTGTTTGTTTTTGCAAGCTTGCTTACAATATAATCAGTGTCTGAAAAATTAACAAATATTTTTTTGAAATTCATTCCAAATATAGTACTATCAGCTCTTAAATCCGTAATACAATTCGTTCTCGCTAGATATACAGGATTAACATCAAGCGTTTTGACCATATTACCAGCATCCAAACAAACAATAAAATCGGGGGTAATCCCGTTTTGCTCAAGATATTTGACAACTTTGTTAACGGCAAAAATTACAAATTTGTACCTATTTGCTTTGATATTATCGATATTGTCGTTTAAAGATGGACCGGCACCTAGTATAATTGCAGTTTGACCAATAAATTTATTTTCCAAATCTGACAATAAGTAATCACTCTGGTTGTTAATTGATGAAATATTATCAAGAGTATTTACTAGCCATCTTTCTGAGAATTTAGCAATCGTATTAACATCAACCAGTTTGCTTTTACATGATTCAAAAACTTTTTGAGTTAGAAGCAAAAGTTCCTTGTTATGAACAACTGCATAATTTTTTAAATAAACGATTTCTACTTTATCATTAGAAAGATATACACTATTTAATTTTGACAACAATTCATCCAGGTCGTTGGTAACATACACCCTACCACTTTCCAAATGTTCTGAAATGTCAATATTACTCAAAACGAAATGCAGAAGGTCTAAATCAGGTTCATATACAAAAATTTTGGAAGGATACTTATTAAAAGTTTCATCCAGAAGATATCCCAATCCTATACCAAACGTAATAATTATATCTGATGGTTTCATCTCTTTCTTTATTGAAGCGGCAAGATGTTGCCTAATCGCTTCCCTAGGATTTTCTAAATCATCTATAGGAATATCATTTTTTAGCAAAATATAATCATTTGATTTAGTAATAATGTACGAAATGTCTTTTCTTGCCTCAAGCGGATTAATTTTTTCCAAACGTCTTTTTAAAGATTCGTTATTAATTTTATCCATATTCTTATTAAACATTGTTAAACACCTTATTGTTATTAAGCAACCAAGAACTATAGTAACATGTTTAGCGGAAAATGTTAAGAGTTAGCGTTAAAAATCGACCTTTTTAATTAGAACTTATAAAACTTGCCAAGAAACAAATATAATTATATAATCGAAATATAATTGAAGAGAGGAAAAAATATGAAATTAAAAGGATTTACTTTAGCGGAAGTTCTTGTTGCATTGACTTTGATTGGCATTATAACAGCACTAACGTTACCTGCACTAATTACGAATTTTGAAAAAAATCAGGCGGGTCCGACATTAATGCGAGCCATTGCTACTTTGGATAATGCAAATGCTTTAATGGTTCAAGAACAGGATATGTACAGTTTTGAAAGCGGCTGTGGAGATGATTATAAAACCAACTGTTTTGAACCATTTATAAAAGAAACTATTGGAGCAGCAGAAGATAATGGAAGTATTGAGTATAACTATGGATACCTTTCCGGAGGTAATCAAACCCAAACATTATCTAACGGATATTTAATGAAAAACGGGTTCTTATATTATATTACACCAACACATAGCAGTCCTATCAAACATGCACTTATTCTTATTGATATAAATGGTCACAAAAGGCCAAATGTTCTAGGAAAAGATTTATTTGCGACTTTAGTTATATTTTCAGATAACGGAAAAATATATGCGTTTGGATCAAAAGCAGATCCTATGAATCCGAGTTTATGGGAAACAACATGTAACGATACAGAAATAACTAACGCCCAAATGTGCGCAGGTGCCATAGTTGACAATGGCGGACGTGTTACTTACAAGTGGAAATAATTCCGCATAAAAAATATTTACTTAAAATGAAACCTGCAAGAATTTCACTTAGCAGGTTTTATTTTGCAAATTTCTGAATTGATAGCAAAAAAATTTTTTACGGGTTTTTAAAATATTATCAAAGGGGAATTAAAATGACCAAAGTTATACCTATTAACAGAGTAAAACCCAGTAATATTACTAAAATAATAAAATCCAAACAAGAAAAAGGATTAACCAAGCCCATTAATACAATTGTGCTTATGACAACGACAAGCGGCATGCTATCCGGCGAAATTTCAACTTTTATTAAAGATTTTAATAAAACATCAACAGAAGGTGATAATTATTTTCAGTTAAAAATTAATCCGGATACAGGGATGCCCTTTGTGGCAGATACTTTCCAAAAAGCAGCAGCTATGAATCTATATCTTGGAAATGATGTCCTAGTTACAGCTCCGACCGGAACAGGTAAAACTGCAATTGCTGAATATATTATTACCAAAAATTTACTTGAAGGTAAAAGGACATTTTATACAGCACCGCTAAAAGCCCTGAGTAACGAAAAATATAGAGATTTTTGTAAAACTTACGGAGAAGATAATGTAGGAATATTAACCGGAGACACAAAGATTAATACAGATGCCCCTATTATAATAATGACAACCGAAGTTTACAGAAATATGACAGCCTCTGAACAATTTAATTTAGAGAATCCGAATAAAGAAATGCTAAAAAACAGTTTGCAAACCGTTATTTTTGATGAACTTCAATATCTTGGCGATGTGGACAGAGGTGGAGTTTGGGAACAATCCATTATGTTTACGCCGAAAAATGTTCAGATACTTTCGCTTTCCGCAACAATCGGAAATAACGAAGAAATAAATAACTGGATTGCTTATACTAAGGGGAGAAAGGGAATAGGCGTAACACCTGACAATAACTATTTACCGAATCAAAGTCTTGAAAAAGAAACAATTTTAATAAATGTACCTAATAACAATCGACATGTACCTCTTTATTTCAACAAATTTGATTCAATCCCGGAGATTAAAGAACCAAAAGGACGTTCCAGAAAAGAACATATTAAGGCGAGAAAAAATGGAGCCGCACAAGCGAACACAATTTATGCAAAACCGGCATTTGAAACATACAAACAGTTAACAAAAATGCTTAATAAAACAGGGCATCTCCCGGCAATATATTTCATATTCAGTAAAAAAGAATGCAGACAATTATTAAAGTATTTAAACGAAGAGGGCGAATGTCTTACTACAAAAGAAGAACGGACTAAAATTGATAAAATTATTAAAGAATATAAAAGAAAACAAATATATTTAGGAGAGTCCCTAAACCAATATGCTTTATTCAACGGATATGCCATTCACAATGCCGGTATGCTTCCATCACAAAAACAGCTTATTGAGGAACTTTTTCAAAAAAAACTAGTAAAAGTTGTACTCGCGACAGAAACACTTTCAGCAGGAATAAACATGCCGGCTAAAACGACAGTAATTTCAACGCCACGGAAACCCTCATCGACATCAGATGGCGGGCCTGATCATAGACGAAACCTTACTCCTAATGAATTTCACCAAATGGCAGGACGTGCCGGCAGACGAGGTATCGACACAGAAGGATATTGTTATGTGCTCTCATGCAATGATACACAAAGCAAATTTTATGATAATTTAATAAAACAGCCGTCAAATCCGCTATCGAGCAACCTTGATATTGATTATGCTTTTATTGCGAACTATACGTCAGAATACCTAAACGAAGATTTATTAAGGAATACCCTTTTAAAATCATTATACGTAAATAATAAGCATGGAGGAATTGATAACGATAAGTTAGAAGATTTGATGGAACGATATCGAGTAAGAAGAAATATATTAGACAGAGAAAATTTCATTAACTCAAATGGTCATTTAACGATTAAGGGAGAACTCATAAAAAGTTTGAACGGATATGAACAAATACCCGTAATAAATCTAATCAGTGATAAAGCTTTATCAAAACTTGATGAAGTTGAAATCGCAGCAATAATTGGAGGATTAGCAAACATTGAATATGGCACGAAGGATGATGAGAGTCCAAGAGATAAAGAGTTTTATAGGGGCTGCACTGTGAACCCGGACTTCTATGAACTTTTAGAAAAAACATACTATAATGTTAAAAACTATGAAAGATTGAGCTCAACCCTATATCCCGACAGGATTTTAGATATAAACGGTGATACTGTAGCACATATTTATCAATGGGCAGATTTAAATGCTCATCACGCAGACAGTAGAAGTAATTGGAGATATATGTATTCTGATAATAGAAGAAATGCTATCAGAGATGAGGGTTCATTGTTTAAAGAAATTTCAGCCACAGTGGATTTAATGAAACAACTCGCAAATATTGCAAAAATTGGAGAAATGTATGCTGAATCTGATGCTGATAAAGAACATTACAAGACACTGATTTTAAAACTTAACAAAGGAATTAGCTTATTGCAAAGAGAACCGGTAACCGATGATAATGTATAATTAAAAGTGTGTTTTTATTCCGGTAGTTGTGAATTTGTATGCCTCTATTGTTTTTGAGAAATATTCAGCAGGCAATCCGGCTTTTTCTTTTAGCGAATTCAAGAAGATTTCTCTATTCGGCAGTTGTTCCCAAACTTCCGGCAAATATACAGCACGATAATTCTTATCAGCAATTATAATTCCATACGGATAAATTTTACATTGTAAATCACGCTCGTCCTTAAAAGTAATTCTTTCAATTGAAGAGAGTATTGAAACTGTCATTTCCATATAGGGAAGTTCCCTAACCGTAACCGGTTCAAATCTGGAATCGTTAAAAGCTGCATTTTTTGCATTATCAATTATATCCAAAATAAGCGGCTTTGTCGGAAAAATCGAGCCTATACACCCTCTTAACGTTCCATTTAGCTTTAATGTGACAAATGATGCGCCATATTGCGTTAATACGGTAGGAATAGCCTCCGGTTTATATTCTTTTCCTTCGAGAGCAGATTTAATTGCAGATTTAGCCACTTCAGTAACATACGTAGAATAAAAATTCTCAATATAACTATTTTTCGTGTCATTGTATAGAAACCAAGAACCATATCCGACAACTTTATCGGATTCATTATTGATATCACCGGAATTATACATCATTGCCCTTATAAGAGTTGAATCGTGGTTATTTGCATAATCAACAAGTCCCATAATTCCTACAAGTCCGCATGCTTGCTCAGTCTTGAAAGATTCTAATTTCCCTGTTTCAATTATGGCTGCAGTATAAGTATCAATTTGTCTGCATTCGTTTTGATTATAGTAGTGACTTAGGTCAGATGATATTACAAATGATGAATCTTCCCAGTATTCAGATATTAAATCCGAAATAAGCCTGTAATCGCAATCCCCGACCAGAACAGGTATAATTCTTATTTTATGACCAATTTTTTTAAATTCTTTGACAAAATCTTTTGCGCTTGAAATCTGAGGAGTATTCAAATTTTGTATAAAAGGAAGCTGTACTTCAATTGAATGTTCATTTTCAAATACTTCATTTGATATAAGGCAGGGAAATTTTTCCGCAATTTCTTTTATTCGCCGATTATTAACTTCCAAACTGCCGAGAGGAGTATCAAAGTACGTATATTCTGGCAAAGCAATATTTATAAAACTTTGATGATGCGAAGGTGCTATGATAAAAATATTCTCCGACAAATCAAGATGTAGAAATCCAGCCATAGCAGCATATCCCGAATAATATACTCCGGCATGTGGAACAATAATAGCCTTGCTTTTATAATTAATTTTAGTTTCAAGTTTGTATGAATTTAAAAGATTATTGATTTCATCCGGTTTCTCCGGATAAAAACTACCTGCAAAAGCTGGATTTTTATTCATTAAAGCCTCTATTCAATATTGGATTGCCAAGTTTCTGACAATTAAAATTTTAGCACAACCAAGTAATTTTTAAAATTAAAAAAACAGACTTGATAAATTACCAAGTCCGCCTTAATTATAAATCTATCTTACATCTTAACCTGCGAAGCTCTTGTATGAACCTTCAATATTGTCATTTACAACTTTCTTTACGGCATCGATTTCAGTCTTAACCGCACTTCTTTCATTATCCAATCTCGTTAATTTCAATTCAAGATTCTTGTCTTGTAACTGTATTACACTTGTTTGTGCATTAATTCTTTGCTGTTCCTGATCATATAAATATTTTTTATATTCATATTGATTAAACGCATCTTCATATGCTTCATTATCAGTAACTTTTGCCGCACTAACATGGTATGAGCTATAACCAACTAATCTAGGAGGAATACTATCATCATATTGAGGAATATTAATAACCGTTATTCTTCCTTCTGAGTCAAATTCCAATGTTACTTTATCATAGGTTCTTATTTCTGTATATGTACCGTTTGTAATAAAGTTATAGATTGTAGTCCATTTTTCACCACCCGTAGGTATTTCACTGATTGTTGAACCCTCAATAAAATGCAAATCGGATAAACCACTGCCGTTTGGAACCGCATATACATAAAACATATTCTTCAAATCAGAATCCGGATATTCTGTCGTCGACGAATACTGAGGAAATTTATTTCGAATAGCTTCAAGATAACCGGGAATTGAGTCAGAATCAATAACGCCTCCACTCTCAGCATCTGTTAATGTATAAACTTGATTAGTTCCGTTATATAAATCACCGTTTTCATCTTTTGTAATAGGAGCGGTACCTGTAGGCTCCATAAACCGTCCATGTGTCTGAAATGCGAGATTTACACGATATTCAGAATCTTGTGGTCTTATAGAATCTATTGTAAAATTGTCAGAACCAATTGCCCCGGAGTATTCAATCCTCGTGTATTCACTCGTAGAAGGAGGTGTAGGAACTGACATAGATACCAACTTGTCATACAAAGCATTAACCTGGCTTGACAATGTAGTTCTTTGCTGGTTAATTTGCTGACCTTGATATTCAATGTCATTCATTCTTGCTGTTAATGTTATTAATCTTGCTTGTGAGGCTGATAGACCCATTTCGGTCTCCTTTTCCTTATTTATTTACATGTATTACGGCAAATTTCCGAAAAACTTTAATGTTTTTGAGAAAATTGTTACAATTCTTTACAAAAAAAAGTAAAAAGATTGATATCAGCGAATTTAACAGCATATAATTACTTTTTTAATATTTACCTACTCAGGCTTGATTTTCCTACTAAAAAAGTTAAAATAGTTGTATGCTAAAAAAATTATTAATACTATTTATATTATTATTTATCCCTTTAGTGCCAATATACGGAGAGGATAGTACAGTCGAGCGACAGTCGGAATCACCGGAATTTTCATATCCCGAAGATTCTAATACGATTTCAATCCCTAAAAATAATAAAAACTATGCACAAATTTATAATGACTTAGAACCCGCTAATTTCGCCTATATGCACAATATAGATCCTGATCAGTATTATGACATGAAGGACACAACCTGGGCTCCTTATCCGCTTTTACGACTAAATTCTTATATATATTTTAAAAATCAAGCTATAGAACCAGGATATTACTTAATAACTCCAAGAGAACATAAGGGCAATTGGTATATGCTTTTCAAACAGAACGGAAAAGTGGCCTACATAATACCGGTATATGAAAAGAATCTCGTTCCGGAAACTTTTTATGAAACTCATTTACCAAAACCAAAACTTACACCTTCGCAAAAGGTACACATGGGAGTGTTGAGTTTTTTAGGGAAATTCAGCAGCACAAAACGACGTGAACCTGTTAAGTCATACATGGAAATAAATGATTTAGAAAATTACTTTGTTTCAATAATCATATATTACGGATCTTATAAATACTCGACTATATTCAGGACAATTAAATTATAAAATTTGGTATAATATACTTATGAATTTTAATATAGGAAAAATTTTTTTTGGATTAATAAATCCCGAATACCTTCCCAAAAAGCTTATTTTTGGCGAACAAAATAAAATTGGAGCATTTTCAACAGAAATAGGAGCAGAATTAGCCAACACTAAAACGCAAAAAAACGTTATACAAAATAACATTGACAAAACCAATGCTTCCACAATACACAGTATGAATAACTTTGCACAACAAGACAGATCTGTGTATATTAAAAACCTTTTAGGATTACCTCAAAATTTAAGTGTTATTCTCCAAAATGCCCAAAACCCCAATAAACCACTTGCAGCAAATCTGGCACTTGGAAATTTAAATCCTAACCTTATACAAAATCCAAAACCGCTCTCTGAAATTTTCACGGAACTAAACCCTACACTTCAAAACACACAAGAAATAGTAAATATACTTAATACTCAAACTCAATCGGTACAAGCGGCAAGCCAAGATGCAATAACTCTTGTTTTTAGCGGAATGATTAGTCTTCCTGAAATTTCGAAGTTAATCCTTGAACACAGCAAACAAGCTGTCGCAGGTTTGGTTATTGCTATGGCGTCAGCTGCGAAACATGGAATGGATGGAAAACAAATTCAAGAAACTTTGAGTATTGTTAACTCCTGTATTGCAATGGCAGAATCAGATAATCCGGCACAAAATCTAAAAAGTCTAATGATGCTATACCTCCCATGGTTACCATTGAATGAAGAAATAGGATTTGACCTTGAAATAACAACTCCTGACGGGGAAAATGAATCCAACAACTCAAAATTGACAGTGATGATTCAAACAAAAAATTACGGTAACCTAAAAGGAGTGTTCACTTTAACCACTTCCAATTCGGTTGATATTTATATTACATGTTCAGATAAATTCCCAAAAAACACTTTGATAAAAAGTCTTACAGAAGAAAGTACTTCATACGTAATGAATACAAATATTGATGTTCAAGAAATAAAACCACTTGAAGAAGAATTGAAAGAAAAACACGAAACAAAAGTAAATCTTTCTGCAACAAACGAAATGAACCCTTATTTACTTTTAATGGCACACTCATTTATAAGAAACACAATTATAATCGACAATGGGGGCATAATTGTTCAGGAATCAGACAAGGACTCCGAGCTTTGAACTTAATTGACTTGCAAGCATAATTGCTCGTTCTGCAAAGAAAGCAGATAATTGATTCATATTACCATTCACAGAAACCATAGCTGATTTATGCAACAATTCTGCAGGTACACCTGAAATAATGACACCCTCAAATGTTGATTCAAGTCTTTTTTGCAAATAATCTAAACTCAATTCTTTTACCACATTATCAGAAACAACCGGAACAATTCCCCAATTTATTATTCCACCACGTCTTATAAAATCAATTAAAATATCAGGAATTATTGTTAAATTATTAGGATTATTATACGCATCGTAAGAAATTAAATCTACTCCTGCTTTTATAGGTATAGCCCAATCACATTTATCCATACATTGAATTCCAACCAAAGCACCAGCATTTTTTAGCTTTTGTATAACAGTTGAAAATAAATCAGTTATAAATTTGTAGGAGCTATCTACATTTCCCTGTTTAAGCTCTCCATATTTAGTAAACATAGGTTCTTCCAATATTATGACGGGTACCGTCTGGGGACAACAATGTTTGATTTTATCAATCATCCACAAAGCTTTTACACAAACTGCATGCGTAAACAAACGCTTGTAACTTTTATCAGTAAGCATTAACTCGTTAGCAGAAGCCGTTAATATTTGAGATATCGTAAAAGGGCCCAAAAGATTAACCATCGCATACTGCGGATTGAATTTTTTTATCATATGAAAATATTTCTCCATAAATTCAGCATCAAAGCCATACTTATCAAGATTGTCAATTTTAGAACTTTTAAAAGCTCTGTCAAGATCTGAAATCTCATCATTGAATGTATAGGATATCTGATTTAACGAAACTTTGCCATTTTCATATGATATGCCTGGAAGATTTTGAAAAGAACGATACTCTATTGTATCTAACTGGGAAATATTAGGCAATAAAGCAATAAATGGAAGCTGATTATACAACTTTGCCACCATAGCCGTTGCCAATTTTAACTTATCATAAGGCAATGCTCCCAATGGCAAACATTTTGTTGTTTTATTCATATCTTCCCACTCCAAATTTTAAAAAATATGCCGACTTTATTTAAGCCGGCATATTTTTGCCAACATTTGTTTAAAATTATTCTTCAACCTTATCTTCAGTTTCTTCTTCAATAGATTCTTTTACCACTTCTGATGCTGTTACAACTACCTTTAGTTCTGTTTTAACCTTTGAAGTAAGTTTAATCAGCACTGTGAATTCACCTATTTTATTTATTGGTGCATTTAAAGAAACCATCTTTCTGTCAATTTCAATATTTGTTTTTTCTTTTAATTCTTCACACAACTTCTTAGTTGTAATTGTACCGAAAAGTTTTCCGCTTTCACCAGCTTTAGCTGAAAGTTCAATTTGACCGAGTTTTTCAATTTCAGCAGCTTTAGCAAGCGCTTCCTGATGCAATTTTTCCTGTTTTGCTTTAATTCTTGCAATATTTTGCTCTCTGTTTTTAAGAGCACCCTCTGTTGCGACTTCAGCATAATTTCTAGGAATTAGCATATTTCTTGCATAACCATCTTTAACATTTACAACATCACCTGCTTCACCGAGGTTTTGTACATCTTTCTTTAATATTACCTGCATAATTTTTCTCCTTTTATATTCTAAGCCAGTACTGTAATGATAATAAAAAAAAGATTAAATGTACAGTTTTTATAGATTTTATCTTAATTTTTCGTAATGTTAGGCGCCAATACTTGCTGTAATGACCGTTTTGCCTCGTTTATAACCCAACCATCAGAACGAAAATGAGAATAGTTATTTTTACCTATAAATTTTGTTGCATTCGGCGAACCTGACTTCAACCAATTATCAAGTATTACAATTGCTTTAAGTAATATGCTTTGACCATAGCGGTTTATCAAATTTTCATACTGTTGTGAAGTCAGGTTTACGAATTTAATCTTCGGTATTTTTATGTATATTCCCGAGTCTTGCCTGGGGCGACCGCCCTTGCTTCCGTTATGTTTATGAAACCATTGTTTACTTTTAAACGACATTTTATATTATAAGAACTCCCGTTGTAACCTAAAAAACTTTGATTCACTTTAACAAACTATTTTTGATAAATTCTGAAGTAATGTTTCAACATATGATACACATCAATGATTCACAATTTATGTAGCTTCTCCTCAAAATAGCCCGTTATATAATCAATCATCGCTTCATATTGCAATTGACAGATTTTCATTTATATGTTATTAATAACATGTTACATAATACATTGTAAGATAATTTCTTACATATGTCAAGTGTTATTTTCCAAAATCGGTGAAAAATGAAACTGGATGAACTTTTAAAAATAATCTCCTACAAAACAGGAACCTTTATAAATCAATCCCAGCTTGCGGATAGCCTTGGAATTACAAGACAAACCGTCAGCAACAGAATTAAAAATAACAGCCAGGTTACTGTAAGTGAACTAAAGCGGATTGAAGAATATTTTGGAATTTCACTTTTTAACGAAAGCACTGAAGATGACAAAAATGTTATTTATATTAACTACTATTCAGATGTATTTGCAAGCTGTGGAAATGGAACGATTCTATTCTCTAACGACAAAGTTAAAATGCCTATATCAACACAATTAATTAAAGGATTTTCAAAACAAAAGTCTTATTCGATGATAAATGCAGCCGGCAACAGCATGTCGCCGACAATTGATGATGGCGATAAACTTCTTGTAGAGCACTGGAACGGTGAACAAATTCAAGATAATTGTATCTATGTTTTCTGTTTTAACAGTGAATTTTATATAAAAAGGCTATCGAAAAATCTTGATGAAATAATTATAAAATCAGACAATCCGGAATATCGGACACGAACAATCAACGGGAGTACAATTAATGAACTTACCTTGATTGGCAAAATAATCGGAATAATTAAATCGTTTTAAAGGGCTTTAAACTAATTTTCCGCAACCCGAATCAAGCTCATAACTTCACAATCAGTAAGCTCTGATACGACCTCTTTAATGCTCTTTTCAAGGCATTTTTCAGTAATTACAGTTATTTCAGCCGTATTATTTTCATTAACACCCTTTTGAAGTATGCTGGCAAGGCTTATTTGCTTATTTGCACATATTGTTCCTATTTTTGCAATAACGCCTATCGCATTCGGTGCTTTTATAGATAAATAATATTTATTATACGTATTATTAATATTTACCGGATTGGCTGTAGAATGATGATGACACCTCATCATTGGCAATAAATAATCAGTTGTTCCATATTCTCTTGCAATAGCAAGGATATCTCCTACCACTGAACTCGCCGTAGGAAACTCACCAGCCCCTGGACCGGATAGAACAATTTTACCTATAGGATGCCCTGACATTTCAACAGCATTCGTTACATAATTTGTGTGAGCAAGCATTGTGTTTTTGGGCACAAGCATGGGGTGGACTCTCACGTCCGCATTGTTATTCTCATCAATTGAAGCACTTGCTATAAGTTTAATTTTATATCCAAGTTCATTGGCGATTTTCATATCATTAGCACGAACTTTGGTAATACCTTCTCTATATACATTTTCAAATTTTATTCTGGAATTAAAAGCAATTGTAGCAAGGGTAGTGATTTTATATGCAGCATCAAAACCCTCAACATCGCCTGTTGGATCCGTTTCAGCATAACCTAGAGCTTGAGCTTCTTTCAGCACATCTTCATAACTCGCGCCATCTGTATCCATTTTCGTAAGAATATAATTTGTTGTACCATTAAGAATAGCTTGAATTTTGTTTATTCTATTTCCGGCAAGTATAGTTTTTATAGGCATAATAATTGGTATACCACCAGCTATTGCTGCTTCATACAGAACAACACAGTTATTTTCTTCTGACAAATTAAACAATTCCTCGCCTTTTTTCGCCAAAAGTTCTTTGTTTGCCGTCACGATATGTTTTTTGTTTTTAAGTGCAGTTTCAATATAACTCCATGCCGGCTCGACTCCTCCCATTAATTCAACAACAACATCAATCACTTGATTATTAACCACTTCATAAGGATTATCCGTCAAAATCTCAGACGGTACGTTAACTGAACGAGGTTTGTTAATATTTTTCACAGCAATTTTGACTATTTCTACCTCATCAAAACTCTGTAAACTTTTATAAACACCGGAACCAACTGTTCCAAGCCCGATTATACCTATTTTTATTTTTGACATATTAAAGCTCCTATCTCAAAAATATTATAACATAGATTCCGTCAAATTTAATAACTACGCACTTTCTCACAAAATATGTAACAAATTGTAAATATTTTGTATAAAACTCTAAAGTTTTCAAAAATTTTGCCGATATATATATTGCCACAGACAAAACGGAAAGGACTTAGGATATGCTCAAAAAAATTATGAACCCATCTAATAATACATTTAGTGGTGTTGAATTCATATTAAGAGGGGCTAAAAAACGGCGAGCGATGGCCGTCTCTAATGCAGTTTCTTTGAATTCAGAAACAGGAATCCAAGTAAAACTGCAAGCTGTGAAGTGAGTAAACACAAGGGCATAATGGGTAAGAATGGTTGAGAGTATGAAAAACGACTGCTTTGAAGCAGTCGTTTTATATTAAGAGAATATCGTTTTAAACTGTCAGTATATTAATTGCAATGTTATTAACTTATCACATAATCGGATAATTCATCGGGTATGTTTTTGTGGTTGCAAATATTTCTATACGCAGTTTCAAATCCTAAAATTGCTTGCTCCGGTGTCTCATTCTCACAATCGAGAATCAATTCTCCATTTCTCTCACTTTGATAAAAATATAGAAAAATAAAATTTGCTATAGCTCATAACCTGCAACTGTTTCGACGAATTGGTGCCCAAAAAGATAATATTGATGTTTAAAGCCATTATCACCTATTTTATAACGATCGTCGTTCTTAAGTTTTTTTAACGCATTAAACTTAGCATCACAAAGTTTATTATCACAAAATGTTTGGATAACATGTACCTTGTGATTATTATCATAAAGTTTATTATTACTAAGTTTTTGAACAACATTTACTTTAGATTTAAAATTAGTGTTATTGCTCTGGATTTTATTAATATTCATTTAAACCTCCATAAATTTTAAATATTCAACTGTAATAAAACATGAAAAAAATAAAATTTGCTATTGCATAAAAAACCTCCTCGGCGGGAGTCGAACCCACGGCCTTTGGCTTCGGAGACCAACGCTCTATCCGTCTGAGCTACGAGGAGATTTATATTTCTTATATTATAATCAGTAATCCAGACCTAAATCAAGAGTCGGAGCCTGCGCTACAATTGCACTTGACGAAATTATATCCACACCCGTAGATGCAATCTCTTTAACAGTTTCAAGTTTTACATTACCGCTGGCTTCCGTAATCGCTTTTCCGCCAATAAGTTTTACGCATTCTTTCATTGAGTCAATGCTCATATTATCAAGCATAATAATATCGACGCCGCAATTCAAAGCCTCTCTGACCTGTTCTATAGTATCACACTCGACTTCGATTTTATGAGCATGAGATATATTTTTTCGTAATTTTTCCACAGCAATCGTTAATGAACCGGAATGTGCAATATGGTTGTCTTTTATCATTGCGCAATCCGAAAGGTTAAATCTGTGTAAGCTTCCGCCTCCTGTTTTTACGGCATATTTCTCGAACGCCCTGAATAACGGCGTTGTCTTTCTTGTATCGGCTATTTTAGCCTTGTATTCGCCAATAGCTTTTTGATATTTATTTGTCATCGTAGCAATACCGCTCATTCTTTGTATATAATTAAGGGCTGTCCTTTCTCCCATAAGAATATATTTTGCAGGACCTTTGAGCTCAGCAATTTTATCACCTTTCTTCAAAACATCACCATCATTTATATAAAAAACTATTTCTATTTTATCGGAAAGCACTTTAAATACGGTCTCGAAAACTGTCTTACCACAAAATATTCCATCTGTGCGAGAGTTTAATGTACAACGCATTTCATCATCTTCATTGGTAAGATAATCCGTCGTAATGTCACCAAACCCAATATCTTCTTCCAAAGCCTTCTTAACGTGTTCTTCAACATAAAATCTGTTTAGCATTTTCTCTTATCTCCGTATTTTCGGTTTTAATAATTACCGAATGTTTCGCAATATCATTTATTTGTGTATAATCACTTCTGGAATGTGCGCCTCTGGATTCTCTTCTTTCCAATGCGCATTTAGCGACTAATTCTGATGCAGTCAACATATTTCTGTATTCATATTCCTGTATGTTCAAACATTTTCTTTGGCGTTTAAAATTGGTTTTCAATTTAAGTATTGTATTGTATGCATCTGATAAATCGACTTCATTTCTGATAATGCCGACTTTATTCCACATTAAATTTTTTAAATTAGTCTTTAAATCAGAAATATTATAATCAATTTCATTGATTGGTTGTGAGTACAAATTTATTTTATCCATAATACATTTGTCAATCAATTTTGGAGTTTCAAGATTCGCAAATGAAAGAAAATCTGCGAGTTCGTATGCCATTACGACGCATTCAAGTAAAGAGTTGCTTGCAAGACGATTAGCACCATGAAGCCCCGTAGATGCGTTTTCACCAATGGCATATAATCCTTTAATTGAGGTTTTTCCATTAACCTCAGCTTTTATGCCGCCCATTGTATAATGTGCTGCCGGTGCTACCGGAATCGGGTTTGACGATATGTCTATTCCGTTTAATTTGCAAATTTTCGATATTGTCGGAAATCTTGAAAGAAGCGTTGTTTTATTTATTAAAGAAGCATTAAGGAACATGTTATTTGAGTTAGAAAGCTTCATTTCATTATATATGGCTCTTGTTACAATATCTCTTGGCGCAAGTTCACGTTTATCGTGATATTTAGCCATAAATTCATTACCATTTTTATTAATAAGTTTCGCACCTTCACCACGTACAGCTTCAGATATTAAAAACCTTTCTTTGCTTGTAGGACTAAGGGCCAGCGCCGTAGGATGGAACTGAACGAACTCCATATCTTGCAATAGTGCACCCGCATTATACGCTAAATCAAAACCGTCTCCCGTTGCCCCGTCCGGATTGGTTGTATACTTATATATTTGTCCAAGTCCGCCGGTTGCTAACACCGTTGCTGATGAGTAAACAACTTCATGCTCGCCTGTAAGTGAATTGTACAGAATCAATCCCTTGCATTCGTTATCCATATTTGTAAGAAGATCAACCGCAACAGCATTTTCTATAACAGTAATATCGGGATTTTTTCTTACTTCATTAGCCAATGCTTCAACAATACCTTTTCCTGTCGCATCTCCTCCAATATGGAGTATTCGCCTTATACTATGAGCTGCCTCAAGAGTAAAATTCAAATTACCATTATTATCCTTATCAAAGTCAACTCCGTAATTTACCAAATCATTTATTACTTCGTCAGAAAGCTCAGATATATATTTAACCACTTTGACATCGCTCAGACCGGCACCCGCTTTTATAGTATCTTTTATATGCAATTCCGCAGAATCATCTTTATTCTGATGCAAAACCCCAACAATACCGCCCTGCGCATATCTTGAATTACTCTCTCCCAATTCCGATTTAGTTATTATAAGAATTCCGTCAGGCAGTTGGATTTGAGAAGCAAGCTTTAGCGCAGCGAACAGTCCCGCTGCACCGCTTCCGACAATCACCACCGAATATTCGGAATGCTTCATTATATTACCTCCGGTTATCATTATTAATTTTAAAACAAAAAAGGACATTAAGGTATTAATTTAATATAAAGATTAATAAATTCGTTAACCGCAGAAATTGTTAGTAATTGTATGCAAATATTCAAGTAACTGACAGAAATATTCCATATTGGAATTCCCGTTTAAAATCAAATCTGCACAAGCTCTTGACGGTTTAACATATTTATCACCGGCTACAAGAATATATTCCCAATGTTTTTTGGCATTATTAAAATCCTGATTACGTTCAGTAAATGCCCTGTGCAGAAAACGTTCTTTCCTCACTTCCAAATCTGTTTCAACATAAACTTTAACATCAAAAATATCTTTTATATTTTCGTACATTGTTGCCATACCTTCGATTATTATAATTTTATTTGAAGGTACAAATTTTGATTTCGGAACCGACACTCCTGTCCCGTTTGGCAAATATTCCGGAGCATATATATCAATACCCTCTGACAGCAGCTTCAAATCATCGTGCAATATATCCAGCTGAAAACTCTCAGGAGAGTCTACATCATAACCGTTATCTCTCAAATCATCAAATGTTCCATATTTTTTGATAAGTTCAGATATATCATTAAAATAATTATCCGTTGCTAGAATTGAAACCGGCATTTGAAAGCTTCTTATAACATTTGATATCGCTTTACACATTGTCGATTTCCCGGAAGCTGATTCACCTGTTATACCTACCATTATTCGCTTTTCAGGATTAGCAACCAGCCGTCTAAAGAAATGCTGCATGAAGTCAGGATTAACATAGGTAAATATCGGATTATTTGCCTTACTGTCGAAATCAAGTAATTGACTAAATTTTGATTGAAGGTAAAAAGCTAGAAACTCTCGCCCAGTTTCTTGTGAAAAATCGGGTTTCAGAATCTTTTTGTCAGAATTTAATTCCTGCTCAATTAAGTTATGTAGTCCGTTTTTATCGTCTTCTAACATTATAAATATTCCAATATGGAAATATTATACCCGGTAAATCTTAAAATTAAAGTTTTATGATTCAAATAACTCGCTAATTTTATCTGCGATATCCTTAGGATCAATTTCTTGCGTAACTTTATTGATTTCTTGTGCAGATTGATATAACTTTGCCGCTTCAACCTTATCTCCGATTATTGAAGTAGCACGTGCCAAATTAAAGTAAGCCAGTGCATAGCTCGGATTTGATTCAATTGCCTTTGTAAACAATTCTATTGATTTATTTACACGACCAAGGTCATCAAGATATATTACACCAAGGTTGTTATACGCAATATCATAATTCTGGTCATATTTAATAGCCAAAGAGTATGATTTAATAGCTTCTTCAGTATCACCTTTACCCCAGTATAAGAAACCTAGGTTACAATGTATTTTAGGATTATGCGGCTGAAGTTCAAGTGCTTGTCTATATACACTTAAAGCGTTTTGGTAATCTTCTTTATCATAAAAAGCACTTCCGAGATTTACATATATATCTATGTCTTCAGGAGTTAGAACATAAGCTGTTTGATAGGCTGATATCGCAGCGTCCGGGTCTGTTTTATTTTCCTGATATACAAAACCCATCGTTTGCGCAATAACGCTTGTCCATGAGCGATTGGGATTCAAAACTATTGCAGTTTGATAATTCGATATTGCAAGATCAAATTCCCCTTTAATATAGTATATATTTGCAAGATTTGAATACAAATCCGGAATATTAGGTGCCATTGAAATTAATTTGTTATAAATTTCAATGGCCTGGTTGTAATCACCTTGTTCTTCATAAGCATGGCACAAGTGTCTATATGCGGCTATATTAAATGAATCCAGCCATATTGCCATTTTATATTCAGTTATTGCATCTTCAAAATATCCTGTTGAAAGATAAATATCACCTAGCACACAGTATAATGGCGCAAAACCCGGAGCCTTCTCAATAGCTTTTTTGTATAAATCTATTGCCTGAGCATAATCTTTTAACTGCAAGATATAAAAACCGGCGACAAAAAGCGGCATAAATACCAAATATGAAATACTACGTCCAATATTCCTCAATGCCGTTTTATCAAAAGGTATCAAAAGAAACGACAAAACTCTTTCAAACAATGCTTTTAACTTTAATTTATTATCTTTAAATGATGATGCTTCATACAATTTATATAAAAGATGATGAGCACTTGATGAACATAGCCACGAGCATTGCGTCGCAGCTATTGCCGCATCAACAGCATCGGTAAAATGAGCTTTTTTTATAAAAGTTTCTGCAATCATATAATATGCATCATAATAGTCATTCTTTTTTTCAAGTGCAGTTGTAAAATAGTTCAGCGCTTTATCCAAATCGCCTTTATAATAAAATGCCGTACCGAGCTTGTAATATATTTCATGTGAATTTATGAGAGATTCCATTGCAAGCTGATATTCAGTAATTGCCTCATCGACATATTGTCCGGCATTATAAATATCCAAATGCCATTTGATGTATATATCGCCAAGCCTTACATGTAATTCCGGATTAGACGGATCTTTTTGTAAATCGAATTTACAACGCTCAATTTGAGCGTTCATCTTATTTATAACTTTTTTATTAACATCTTCATTATCCATAAGTTTTTTCATTTCTACTACCCGTCTACATCATTACTGTATACATACATATAGTACAACAGAACTTGCCTGTCTGCCTCTTTTATTGTCAAATAGTTTGCCGTATATTCGTTTTCATATATAGGGTCAATATCTGTAATCGCCCCTTTAAAATTTATTATACCATAATCTTTCGGTAAATATAGAGCGAAATCCAATGTATCACCTACTTTAAATTCTTCATTTGAAGTAAATTTCAAAAAATTCGAAGACAACTCGAAGGTTTTTACCTTATATGTATTAATACCTTTTTTGACATCCAAACTCTCAACCGCACTTACAGCAGGCATGTCTGAAGCTTCTGTAAGTTTTATCGAATTGTAATCAAATTCCACCTCAAATTTATCATTTAACGGCGAAGAAATAACCACCGTACTAAAATCAATCGTACCTATTTTAGAAAATATTTTTGCAACCATCTTTGAGCCTTCTTTTAAAGAATCAATATAGCGCATAAAATATTGAGGTGGATTTAAAACAAGCCTGTCATCGTGTGCCTCGATTATGGTACACGTCATTTCAACCATATTATTTTCTTTTGGAAAGCATAATGCTATTTTCTGATCCGGTTTTACTAAATCCATAATATTAATTATAATAACTTATTTAACAAAATACAATTTAATTATATCTTTTACTTTTTAATAATCATAAAAGACTTTAATGATCTTCCTGTGTCACCGGAATTTTGCGTTGAAACCACATGTATATCCTTATAATCCAGTGAAGTAGAACTTCCTCCATCAAATGCCATCGCACTATCAAGATTACATTTTATACACAAATCCCTAGCCTCTTCCATAGTCAAAGGGTTTTGATTCGTTGCTATAAATATATGAACCTCCTGCTCTCCGTCAGGGCATGTTTTTAATCCGATAAATGTTCTCGGTACTTTATGAAGTACAGAGGCAGATTCTCTTATAACTTTGCCTTCCTCATCTCTAACTAAAAAATATTCTTCCTCTAAACGAAGATTGGGCAACAACTGAGGCCCACCTTGCGCAGAAGTTTTTATTGAGCACAAAAAGTCAACTTTCGCATTATGCTCAGCGATTTCATACTTTAATTTACCGTCACAATCCAATACCCTAAACTCTGTTCGATTCAAAACTGATTTCAAATTTCTTCTGAGTGAAGGATTCAGCATAAGGTTCTTATTAAAAATTGGATCCTCGACTGTCTGATAATCATTAACAATATATGAAATCGTCTGTTGATTTTTAGGATCAAAGAAGCCTGTATTAATAGTTAACTGTGAACCTGATAAATTATGCGCTTCTTTGTTGGTAATTAAATTAGGAGAAGAAATAAAATTAATTTTCTTCTTTATTTTTTTGCCTGACAAAATAATATGATAAATTCCATCATCATATTTAACATCGATTGGTGATGCAAAAACTACATTTGTAAGCAATAAAAATATACATAAAACAACAGCAAAATTTCTCATAATTTTAAAGTTCCTTTGATTTATAAAAGAATATAATTGCAAATAGAAATACAAAAAGAGGGAATATCGCCGTTATAAAGGGATGCAATACGCCTTTTTCTGCCATATAGTCGAAAAACGGAAGTGTTACATAATAAGCAAATATACAACCTATAGCAACTACAAAACCGAATAATCTGTGTTCTCTTGGTTTCGCAAATCCTAAAATTGCACCAAGAATAGCGAGCATTATACACACCAACGGATGTAAAAATCTTTGGAAATACTTATTCAGATTAAACCTATACTCCTCATCAAGATTTTCTTTTTTTAGGAGTTTGATATATTTTTTTAAATCCCGATTATTAATATCCCGATCCCTTTTAGTGGAATTCAGCATTATCGTATAGGCATTTTCAGCGACTTCTCCCTCTAAAATATCTTTTTGGGGTAGTTTTTGCACCAAATTAAAGATTCCGTCATCATTAATATTGTAAACTGTTATATCATTGAGTACCCAACAAGGGATTCCCAAACTGTTTTTACCCTTTACTGCGGTTTCTGCTATCGACACTCTCTCAAGTCCGTGCAAATCTTTATAAATTTGGTTATCAAAATCCATTACGATAACATCATACATTTTACCATTTGCAAATTTTGAAACAATTACAGCTTCACTTGGATGATTATTCTCATCTTTTCTCGTATAAATAAATTGCGTTATTGAAGTTTTACCCTTTACTGCCTGTAATTTTTGGCAAGAATACGGAATGAATTTATCATATGTTATGTAACAAAGTAGCGTTATTATAACACTAAACACAAGCAAAGGTGCTATAATCCTTCGAAACGACATTCCAACAGCACGAAAAATAGTCATTTCTGAATCTTTGCTCAATTTATCAAATGTGAATAATGTTCCTAAAAGCAACCCCATAGGGAAGGCTTTCCCTAAAATCTTAGGGACTTCACATATCAATATAAGAATACCGGTTTTTACGGTCGTTTCACCTGTCAATATATGTTTAATAACTTTTAATAATATTTCCGGTGCAATCCACACAACTATAAAAAGCAATATCGCTACAAAAGTTGCCGCAAAAACCTGTTTGAACATGTATCTGTCATAAACCGTAAAAAACTTGTTCATTTAAAGCTGAAAATCCTTTCCTAAATAGAATTCTTTTGCAACAGGATCATTGGCAACATCTTCACTCTTGCCCTGAATTTTTATTTTTCCGTCAAATATAACATAAGCTCTATCAGTAATTGATAACGTTGCCTTTGGATTGTGATCCGTAATGAGTACACCCAAGCCTTTTTCTTTTGAAATTTTTCTAATATTTTCTTTAATTTCACCTATTGCAATCGGATCAATTCCGGCAAATGGTTCATCAAGAAGCATAAAATCCGGGCTTGCCGCAAGCGCTCTTGCGATTTCGACACGTCTTCTTTCTCCGCCGGATAAAGCAACGGCAGGATATTTTCTAAGTTTTTCCACGCCAAATTCATTTAAAAGTTCTTCGAGCTTAGCATTTTTCTCATCAACTGTAAGTTTGTCATTCATTTCCAAAACAAGTTTAAGATTATCTTCAACCGTTAATTTTCTGAAGATAGAATTTTCCTGCGGTAAATATCCGATTCCGGCTTTTGCCCTAAGATTCATTGGTAAAGATGTTATATCATTATTGTCTATATAAACAGTTCCCATATTTGGTTTAACCAGACCTACAATCATATAAAATGTAGTTGTTTTTCCGGCTCCGTTAGGACCCAAAAGACAGACAACCTCACCCTTGTCAACATAGAAAGATACGTCATTTACAACGCTTCTGTCACCATATATTTTTACCAGATTCTTAGCTTCAATCCTCATAACCACTCCTCGTTTTACAATATGATACATCAAAGAATTGTAAAGTTTTGTAAACATTGCATAAAAAAAAGGCAATTTTTGCAAACAAAAATACTTTAAATATATGTAAGGTTAAAAAAGGTTAGTTTATACAAGTTACCGGGAGGTTGTTATGTCACCAGCAAGTTATGGTATGGCAGGAATATCACCAATAGGAATAGGATTAATGCCCAGCGCATACGGCGATTACAGCAATTATATGCCTTCGTCAATGATGGACGGAACATATGGGGGCGGATTGATGAACAGCGTATTCGGAAACGGCTACGGCGCCGGAACAACGGGTATGATGGGAATGATGGGTATGCCTGGCATGTCAGGTATGATGAATATGTGGGCAGACTATCAAAAATACATGACTGATATACAGAATCAAATACAACAAAATCAGATTGATCATGCCGGCGTAATGCACAATAAAATGGTTGACTATCAGGTTAATACACATAAAGATGCTTTGTCAGGAATGATGGAAACAATGCTGGCAGATAGCGCAATTCAGCAAAGAGTTTATTCGTTGCACGAAAAATTGGTTGAAAAAGACCAAAGAGGTGCTTGTCAGGAATACGATAAATTAAAAGAACGTGTTTATGCTACTTATTCTGAAGAAATGAAAAAACACGGTTGCAGCATAGGCAGAGCAGATGATGCAAACCAGTGGATTGAAAAAGTTTACGGGAATTTGATAAGTGCTGCGACCGGAACAGAACATTCATTACGCGGTGATATTGATAAATACTGCGACGGAGCATTCGGTACAGGTTTCTGGGAAGGTTTTAAAGGTGAAACAAACCAGAAATACAGATCAGAAACTGAAAATCATATATTCGGAAAAAGAATAGATAACAGGCGCGGCAAAAACACCCAGGAAACCGTCGGTAAAGGTTTAGGTATGTTTACCTCGGCATTCAAAGATGTGGGTGCTGGTTCATTATTAGGCGCGGGCGTTTATATTTCAGGAATTTCGCTTGGTGCATTTGTTAATTTATTAGCCGGTGGTAAAGCATCGTGGTACAAAGATGCCGTTAAGAAAGGAACAGGATGGGCTGCTCTGGCTGGTATAGGAGCACTGGTAGCTGCAGATGTAATAAAGAGAATCAGTAACAAAGAATCTGCATCCGAATAGAACCTGAAAATTGTAAGATTTGTATAAACAATAACCTTGAAAAAGAGTCTTAATTGAATTAAGGCTCTTTTTCCATTTTAAATTTTTGTTATTTAAACTTGACAATAATCATTGATATCATATTATGGAATTAACACGTTGGGGTGTCGCCAAGTGGTAAGGCAGCGGTTTTTGGTACCGCCATCTCGTTGGTTCGAATCCAGCCACCCCAGATTTAACTGACCCTGAAAAGGGTCTTTTTTGTGGCTGATGAGAACCTAACAAAGCGGAGCTTTGTCTTGGTTCGAGCGCGAGTGAGCAGAGTGCGGAGGTCTTTTGCAAAAAAGAATAAAATTCTTTGAAGCAAAAACCGAAGACACGTTTATTGCGAACGAGCAAGACAATCCAGCCACCCCAGATTTAACTAACCCTGAAAAGGGTCTTTTTTGTGGCTGATGAGAACCTAACAAAGCGGAGCTTTGTCTTGGTTCGAGCGCGAGTGAGCAGAGTGCGGAGGTCTTTTGCAAAAAAGAATAAAATTCTTTGAAGCAAAAACCGAAGACACGTTTATTGCGAACGAGCAAGACAATCCAGCCACCCCAGATTTAACTGACCCTGAAAAGGGTCTTTTTTGTGGCTGATGAGAACCTGTATTTTTCTACGTTTGGTAAACCAACAAATTCAGATTGAGCATTCTTGAACCCAACCGAAACTTACATGATTAAAAAAAACGAAATTAAAAACAATATTTATATAAAGTTAATACTCACCTCAATTCTCACTATCCAGGGTGGAAGACGATTTTAAATCAAATTGTTAAGAAATGTAACAAATTATTCAACTTGTGAAATTAAATAAAATTTAAATACTTTATATATATGTAAGATTTAAAACAAGAATGGTGAAAAAAGATGTCAACTTCAGCAGCATTAGCAAGATATTTACAACTCAATGCAGACTATAACTACTATGTGTTACAGGAAGCATTTTATGCACAGAAGCACGAATCAATGACTGCTCTTATCAGCAAATGGGAAAAACGAGATTCTGAGTGGACAAAAGCACAAGAAGACTGTGCCGAACTTGAAGAAGGCAAGACAAAGACATGGAATCATAAAGAATATACCTATGACGAGGCTGATGACTACGCCGATGCAAAAGTTGGTTTTAGCGAAGCTGAAATCGAACAAGCACTGGAAGAATGTACAGAACTTGATATAGAATATGATACAATGATGTCAATGTACGATGCATTAATAGAAGAAATAAAAACAGACAAAGAAGCAACAAAGTCATTGGTGCAAAAAGGAGCACAAGATAACGGTCTCTTAGGCGGCGGAGGTTAGACTTAAGAATACACCTTCGACGAATTAAGCATCAAAGAAGCTATGGTCATTGGACCAACCCCTCCGGGTACCGGAGTTATATACCCGACGGTGTCGGATACATAATCAAAATCTACATCACCGGTCAATTGACCGTTGGAATCTTTGAATATTCCAACGTCAATTATACAAGAATTTTTCTTAACCATCTTACATCTTACAATTTTTTTACCAACCGCAGATACAACGATATCAGCGGTTTTTATTTTATCTTCCAGGTCTGTTGTATAAGAATGACAAATTGTAACTGTTGCATTTCTTCTCAAAAGCATTTGAGCCATCGGTTTACCCACAATATTTGACCTTCCGATTACGACAGCATCTTTACCTTCTATTGGTATGTTATATTCGTCCATAAGCATAATTACGCCTTGCGGAGTCGCCGGATAAAAATACGGTTCAAGTCCGGTAGCCAGTCTGCCGACGTTTTCGGGATGAAATCCGTCTACATCCTTTAATGGCGAAATTGCCGTTATAATATTGTTTTTATTAATATGCTTAGGAACCGGAAGCTGTACCAAAATCCCTGTTACATCTTTTCGGTCATTGAGTTCATAAATCTTGCCCAAAAGTTCATCCTCAGTTGTATCTTCCGGCATTTCAATTACTGTAGAACGTATCCCGACCTGCCAAGCAGCTTTTTGCTTGTTTTTTACATAAATTTTGCTAACAGGATTATCTCCGACAAGAATTACAACCAGATGAGGTTTTCTTTCAAGCCTTGATACATCTTCTTTTATACTGTTTAACACTTTTTGTGAAACCGTTTTTCCGTCTAATAAAATCATTAATTATTCTCCTGCGGTAAATTCAGCCTTAAATATAATTGATTAACAGCTTCATTTACAATTTCCGAATTTCTTGTAACAGAACCGTCAGATAAATCTTTATCGTACGGAACTGCACCAAGAATATCCATGTCATAATCTTTAGCCAATTTATAAATTTCACTCATATCAGTATTTTTATTTTTATTCATAATAATACCGATTTGTCCCCCTATTGCATACTTTGCCGAATACTCGTTTATTCTTCCGGCAAGCATGACCGATTCAATAGTAGGATTCGTAACTATTAACGTCTGATCAATATTTGTATCAACCAATTGCATAAGATATTTTAAATCAAACTCACAATCAAAGATGATGAAATCATATCTGTCAAATAGTTTTTGAAGCGCAACATTCAATTGCTCCGTAATAGGACAGCGACAATCCTTTACTCCGGAAAGCCAGGAAACAATAATATCAACATTATCTTCAAGCGTAACAAGAATATCTTCAATAGCCCACTCTATGTATTCCTGCTTGGTCATGTGCTGAGGTATACCGGTTTTGAATTCATGCTTACCGCTTCGGATACCGTAAACAGTATTTCTTATATCTTTGCCGAATGTATGTCCCAACTCCCCTGACAAATCATTATCAAAGAGCAAAATACTTTTTTCCGGGAATTTATGCTTTAAAACATTAAGCAATCCTCTGACAATTGTAGTCTTTCCACTTCCGCTTTTCCCAGTTACAGCTATCTTTACAGTCAAAATTTAATCCTCTCACTTTAAAACCATAATAGCATAAAAACCGGCTTAGTGAAATTAAAATAACAGGGCTTTATTTAATATCAATTACACAAACACCATCTCCGCCTTCTGCGGTTTCGCCAGCTCTGTATTTTGCGACGTATGGTGATGACGCTACAAATTCCCTTACTGCAGATTTGAGTGCACCTGTACCATGCCCATGTATTATATAAACAGGTGTAAGGTTTGCCAAACTCGCCTTATCAAGGTATGCTTCAAGTGCATCAAGGGCCTCTTCTACACGTTCTCCTCTTAAATCCAAAGTATTTGATATATCATAACGTTTTAAATTAAATGCTTCCTTGCGATAATTCGGCAAACTGATTTTATTTGCAAATTTTTTATCAAATACTGCAAGTCTTTCCTTTGCGACCTTAGTTTTAATCATCCCCATCTGTATATACAAATTGTCGGTTTTGTCCGGCAGGGATAAGATTTTAACCTGTTGATTCAAATCCTTTATCATTACGGTATCGTTTATTTTAACATTATTCCAGTCAAGCTCGGTGTAAGCTTCCGCATCTTCGACAGATGCAGTATCACTGTGGAATTTATTTTCCATATTTGCTACACGCTCATAAGCTCTTCTGGCTACCTTTTCGGATTTTTCCTGTCTTAATTCGGTTAAAATCTCTTTAATTTCAGCTCTGGCAGATGTGATTTGACCGTCAAATTTATCTTTTATAAGTTTAAGCAGTTTTTTCTTGTCCTTTTTATGCTGAGAAATCTCTTTTTCGTAGTGCTGTTTCAAAGCTTCAGCTTCTTCTTTTAATTTAGCGGCATTTTTAAGATTATCATCAAGTTTGAGCTGAGTATCGTGTAATTTCTCAACTGCCAAAGTTGAATTATCACGTTTGGTAATTAAAAGTCCTTTAGCCTCCCAAACCAAATCTTCATTTAGCCCCAGATTTGCTGAAATAGATATAGCATTACTGAGTCCTGGAATACCTATAATCAGTTTGTAAGTAGGTTTTAAAGTTTCCGTATCAAATTCAACACTTGCGTTCTTAAAATATGCATCAGAGAATTCAAGAGTTTTTAATTCGCCATAATGAGTTGTTATAACAGTTGCGACTTTTTTCTTTGCAAGATATCTTAATATTACTTCTGCCAGAATAGCACCTTCTTGAGGATCTGTCCCTGCACAAAGTTCGTCAATAAGAACAATAGACTCGGAATCTGCTGTGTTCATAATACTTATGATGTTTTTCATATGAGATGAAAAAGTCGACAAGCTCTGTAAAATATTCTGCTCGTCACCAATGTCTGCAAATACTTTTTCATAAGGATATATATGAGCTTCTGCACAAGGTAAAAATAAGCCAGACTTCATCATAAGGATAAACAGTCCTACTGTTTTTAATGTTACTGTTTTACCGCCAGTATTTGAGCCGGTTATTATTATTGAATTGTAGCCTTCTCCGAGAGCGAAATCATTTTCAACAATATTATCAACCCTTCCGATTAAAAGCGGATGGCGCATTAAATCAATTTTAATTATCTTCTTATCACACAAAACCGGCTCTGTTGATTGTGTTTTAACAGCATAACGAGCTTTCGCGAATGCAAAATCGACCTCCGACACTAATTTTTCAGCCTCAATAAGGCTTTTAAGTTCTTTCCTTACATCATTTGTAAGTACTACCAAAATTCTGATTACTTCAGCATAAATTTTAGACTTTAGTTCACGAATTTTATTATTTAAAGGAACTATTTGCGAAGGTTCAATATAAAAAGTTCTGCTTGTTGCCGATACATCGTGAACTATACCGGGAACTTTACTTTTGTCGGAAGCTTTTACCTGAAACACAATTCTGTCTTCACGCACAGTGTATATATTTTCCTGCAAATGCGATTGGAATTCAGAAGAATTCATTAATTCTTTAATCTTATCTTTAAGGGCGGTTTCCGTATCACAAAGTGAAGAATATAATCCGGCAAGCTCGGGAGTCGCATTACGCTTTACCGTATAATTTTCGTCAAAAGTATCAAGAATTTTATCTTCAAGCTCTTTATTTGTATAAATTTCGTCTGCCAATTTCGCCAGATTCGTTTCATAAGGTAGATTCTCTTTTACGAAATTTCGTACAAGCCTGAATGTACGCATTGATTTAGCAATATCCGTCAGTTCTTCTTCCGTAAAATACTCATGTTTTAGTTTAAGCTCAGAAAAATTAAGTATATTTTCTATAGGAATCTCTTTTGCCATATCAAGAACAGATTTCGCTTCTTTTGTACAGTCAAGTTCCTTTTGAATATCCTCTTTTCGAACATACGGAGTCAAATTCAGACACAACTTCTTGGACTGCTCTGTTTTTGCACAACCAGACAGTTCATCAAGAATCTTATTGTATTCCAATGCTTTTTGTGACTTTTGGATAATGCTCATAGTATGTTCGATTATATATAAATCGATTTTTTTCTGCAACAGGTTGAATAAACAGAAATTAATCCTGTTTGTTTAGCATTACGATTGCATTTGCTTCGATTGCTCTGTTTTCTCCGACCGCGTCAAGCTTTTCTTTTGTTTTTGCCTTAATTGATATCTCCGAAGGTTGAATTTCCAGAATTTTTGAAAGACTCTCCTTCATTTTCGGAATATACGGCATCATTCTGGGACTCTGCGCAATAATATTCGAATCAATATTGTTAATTAAATAACCTTCTTTTTTAATAATTTCATATACGTGTTTTAAAAGGACAGTGCTATCAATGTCTTTGTATTTTGAGTCTGTATCCGGGAACAACGTTCCGATATCATCAAGCGCCAGCGCTCCAAGCATTGCATCAATGATTGCATGAACAAGAACATCGGCATCAGAATGTCCGAGCAAACCTTTTTCGTGTGTAATCTTTACTCCGCCAATTATAAGTTCTCTGCCTTCGACAAGACGATGTATGTCATAACCCAATCCGATTCTGTATTTTGTTTCAGGCATAATTAACTCCTTTTATTTATTATTAAACATCAATTATTTACAAAATCAAACCCATTCACATTTAAGAATACAAATCTCATCATTAGTATCCTTGTTCTTCAGAGAATGAAGGGTTGTGTTCCCGTTAATTTCAAGTGCTGAAACAAGTTTTTCGCCTAATTTGATTTCTTTTTTAAACATCATGTCTATATTTTTAAGCTTATGATTAAGGCGGAAATCCTTATCCAGCGGTTCTAATGCCCAAATTATGTAATTCCCGTTATTTGCGTGCATATTCACATCAATATCATTGTATCTTACTTCAAATTCTTTTGAAAAATCAGTACGTTCAAGTGGAGGAATTTTTTCGAAATCCAAGTCATTTTCCGTTTTTTCATGCTTAATAAGATAAGGACTTTCAATATTTCCCTCGATTTTGGCTATAGAAAGAGTGTTTATGTCAACCAAAGACCACATACTTGATGCTCTTGCTATTACATTATCTCCGCTTTTGACCTCAAAATTACGGTAGGCAAAAAGTTTATTGTATCCTCTTGGTTCTGTTCTGATAACCAAATTCTGAATATCTTCCGGATAATGCGAAAATTCGATTCGATACTTCAAAAGCACCCACATCAAACCTTTTGGGTATATAGCAGAGTACCCGAATCTTAACCTTTCCGCATTATCACTCGCAATATCCTGAAAGAAATTCAAAAGCGAAAACGGCTTCAGACTCTTATCAAAATCTATGTCCGAATATCTTATATGTGTTTTTTCTTCGGAAATTATATCTTGTAATGTTTCAATCATTAGGTTCTATCTCCAATTATTTAATTTTTTTGATTATACCAAAGTGATTTTTAATCTTCAATAAATAGCAAAAAATATTTTTACGGTTTTTATATTAAATGTGTAATTAGGAGTAAAGATGGAAATTATTACAGTTACAGGTTATAGATCCTTACAAAACAGAACTTTTAACAAAGAATATAGTAAAAATGGTGTAATTTTTCAGGCAATGAAGAAAACACAATTTTCCGGAGTGGACAGATTTGTTGTTGACAAATATAAACTTCCGATTGAAAAATTCAACGGAATGAAAGATTTTTTTAATTATTGCGGTAATATGATTAAAAATATACAGCAAGCAGATTTAAAGGGCCGTGACCACGAAACTGCCCTTCAGCGGGAATCAATACTTAAGGAATGGTTTAATTATGTTTTAAAAGAAAATTGCGCATATACAAACTCAATCGCACTAATGATTCTTGATGGTATAACCAAGAAATTAAAAATTGATAACAACAATATACCACCTGTTTTAAATAAAGGTGTGTTAGCACAAACTGTTGAGCAGATAGATAATAACCCCGCAGAACAGATAGATTTTGATAAAGCATACAGAAAAAATCTGCAGGAAGAAATATGCGGTTTTACTGATAATTCCGTAAACGGATGGATAGAAATTCCTTCTAAGGAACATGATAGCGAACACTTTGAGGAAAATGTTTTAAAGGTTAAAATGCTTTCTCATCCTTCTTGGTGCACAAAAAGTTACAATGCGGAGCCGTATTTGGAAAAAGGAGACTTTCATATCTATTACGAAAACGGTGTCCCTCGGCTGGGTGTTAGGTTTGAAGGTGATTTGGTCGCAGAAATTGAAGGTATTGAAAATAACAATAAAATACCTATTAGTTATTACACAACTATAAAAGAACATATAAAGGATTTTGATACGACTTACTGGTGTCACAAACAAATGTCTCAATTGGAAAGTACAAAACAAACTCGGGACAATATGCTTGAAGAAAGTTTCCCAAACGGTCTAAAAACTTATTCGACTCAAGAAATATTGGAAAAAATCGGTATCGAATGCAAAAAAGACGAAGACGGATTATTGATTATTTCGACATACAAAAGACCTCATAATTGGTGGCTAACTTTTAAAGAGCTTGGTGTAAATGAAAATGATTTATTCAAAGATATTAAAAAAATTGAGGGTAGGGCAGATTTTTACGGCGACGGACTTAAAAATTTGGGAAATTTGGAAGAAATCGGAGGAGATGCATATTTTGGCTCCGCCAGTTTAACAGATATGGGAAAACTCAAAAAAATAAAAGGTACTGCCGATTTTCAGTATACAAAAATGAAAAGCTTGGGGAATATAGAAGAAGTTGGGGGTGACCTTATTATCCAGAGATCTACGATTACTGATTTGGGAAAATTGCGGAAAGTTGGCGGCTCCATGAATATTGGTTGGACAAAGATTTCTGACTTAGGTGAATTTGAAGAAGTAGGTAAAGATTTATGCATATATAATACGCCGATTACAACCTTAAAAAATCTAAAGAAAATTGGCGGGTCTGTAGATTTTAAATTCACAAATGTCGATGATATAGGTCAATTGGAGGAAATAGAAGGAGATGCGAATTTTATGGGTTCCAAAATTAAAAACTTAAAGAATCTGAAAAGAATTGGCGGTTATGCAAATTTTAGCAGCTCTAATATTACCAATATCGGAAAACTTGAGCGTATTGACGGGGGTTGTGGTGCATATGGCTGTCCTAAAAATGTCATTATTCAACTTAAGAAAATCGAAGACAGTATAAAGTATCCCGACTGGTTGCTAAAAGCTGCGTGGGGAGAATTGGAGAACAATTGGTAAAAGTTATCACTTTGCAAAAAATATTTTTACAGGGTTTAATATTAAAGTAAATAATTATAAGGAGTATGAAAGATGCAGGTACAATCAATTAACAACGTTAACAACAATCCGAATTTCGGAGCATTTAAGACAAAAAACACTATTGAAGTAAACTATGCTTTAAAAATACTAATGAAAAATTGCCCGGGTTATTATAATAACTTGATGAACAACTGTAAAACTTTATTACAAGATACAAAGTATTTTGACGGATTGCTCGATATTGAATACGGTCAGCTTGTAATGAGATTAGTACATTCCAAAAATTTTGAATGGCCGAGTAAAAAATCTGACATTGTTAATTTTAGTGACAAACACTATTCCCCACGCTTAATCCTCTTTGATGATATGATTGAATTTAGTCCTGACAATGACGAAGAATTAAGGTTAAAGAAGCTCAACGAAAATGACAGAAAAGTTACATACACCGTGAAAAACTGGGTTGGCGGTTCCAGATTGTGGGTGGATAAAGCCTCTGTGGAGCAAGCTAAGTTAATAAAAAAACTTGATGATTGTATTAGACAAGCAAGCGGAGATGTGGTTTATATTGACGGAAAACCGATAGCTTATAACCCAAATGATTCCAAATAGTTACAATTAATCCATTGCAGAATAGCAAAAGCAATCTTTTTCGTGATCGTTAACTACACCGATTGCCTGAAGATAAGAATATATTATAACTGTTCCAACGTATTTCATCCCTCGTTTTTTTAGGTCTTTGGAAACCTCATCAGAAAGCGGTGACGAAACCTTCATGTCGCCGTCAATATTCTTTATAATTTTTCCGTTAGTAAACTTCCAAATATAATTTGAAAAACTGCCAAACTCATTTTGGATTTCGATAAATATTTTTGCATTGTTTATTGAGGACTCAATCTTGTTCCGACTTCTTATAATTTCTTTGTTGTTCAAAAGTTCTTCAATTTTTGCATCACCATATTTTGCAACTTTATTTACCTCAAAATTATCAAACGCTTTTCTGAAAGCTTCTCTTTTTTTTAGCACTGTGAGCCAGGAAAGTCCAGCCTGAAATCCTTCCAAAACAAGAAGTTCAAACAAATCTCTGTCATCATATTTCGGAACCCCCCATTCCTCATCATGATATTTAATATACAACGGGCTTTTTAAATCTACCCACGAACAACGTTGCATAAATATATTCCCATTTAACCCTTGAAGTATTCTCTTATAATCTGCTCAATTCTGACAGCTGTTTTTCCATCACCATAAGGATTTTTCGCACTCAAGCGTGTTTCTGATTTACCCCTTGAAAGTATTTTTTCGCTTTCTTCAATAATTTTATTGCAATCCGCACCGACAAGCTTTGAAACACCAGCTTCTATGCCTTCTTTTCGTTCCGTTTCGTAACGCATTACAAGTACAGGACACCTAAAAGTCGGAGCCTCCTCCTGAATTCCGCCGGAATCAGTCAGTATAAGCTTTGCATTTTTCATTAAGTATACAAGATTCGGATAGTCTAACGGCGATAAAAGTTTGATATTGCTGTATTTTTCAAGTCTTTTATAAATCTTGTCATGAACATTTGGGTTCGGATGAACAGGAATTACAAAAGTATGGTCGATATATTTTTTTGCCAAAATCTCTATTGCATCTATTATATGGTCAATCCTTTCGCCGTGGTTTTCCCGCCTGTGAGCCGTTATTAAAACAAGTTTATCATCAACTTTAATATTTACCCCTTCAAAGAATTTTTTAGAATTTTCCACAACTTCGTCCGAAAGGCAGAAAAGCGCATCAATAACGGTGTTTCCGACAACATGAACTTTATCTTCGGATATTCCCTCGTTCATAAGTGCAACCATATTGTCGATTGTTGGCGCAAAATGAAGTTCTGCGACTCTTGAAGTCATCTGGCGCATAACTTCTTCAGGGAAAGGTTCATAAATATCATAAGAACGCAAGCCCGCTTCAACGTGGAATACAGGTATTTTATGATAGAAAGCAGTCAATGCACCACAAAGCACGGTCATGGTATCACCTTGTACAATTACCGCATCAATTTCATTTTCTTCAAAAACTTTATCCAAAGAGGTCAAAATTCTCGACTGCACAGAAGAAAGCGACTGATTTTCCCTCATACAATCAAGATTATAATCAGCTTTTAACCCAAAATAAGAAAGCGTCTGATTCGAAAGCTCTTTCTGCTGCTCTGTATTACAAAGTACAACCCTGTAATCTTCTTTTTTTTCTCTCATTGCTATGATTACAGGAGCAAGTTTTATAATTTCCGGACGTGTTCCAAATACAAAAATAACTGTTTTCATATTTTTATTATACAATAAATATAACGTATATGGGATTTATTTTTAAAGGAGAGTCTGGAATGCGTCAAAGACCAAAAGAACAAGATAAGTTTGAACGCAGGCATAATTTTGAAGCCGTTGAAGAAAATCTTACACCGGAACAGGTTAAGGAAGAATCCGCAAGATGTCTAAATTGCAAAAATCCGAGATGTGTTTCCGGATGTCCGGTTAATATAAAAATTCCTGATTTTGTAAAAGCATTAAAAGAAGATAATCTTGAAAAAGCCGGAGATATAATTCGGGAAACGAGTATGCTTCCTTCCGTTTGCGGAAGAATTTGTCCTCAGGAAAGACAGTGTGAAGGTAATTGCATATTGGGAATTAAAGGTGAGGCGCTTGCGATAGGAGCATTGGAAAGATATGTTGGTGACAATACCGACGCTCACACGAGTATTAAACCAAATACCGGTAAGAAAGTTGCAATTATTGGTTCAGGTTGCGCAGGAATCACTGCAGCAGCCGATTTGCGAAAAGAAGGCCATGAGGTAACCGTTTTTGAAGCGCTACACAAATTCGGAGGAGTCTTGAGATACGGAATTCCTCCATTCAGACTTCCAAGAAAAATACTTGACAGAGAACTGGACAGTTTAAAAGAAATTGGTGTAAAATTTGAAAAGAACGTTGTTGTAGGTAAATCAATAACTCTTAAACAGCTTAAAGATGACGGATTTGACGCAATTTTCATTTGCTCGGGTGCAGGACTCCCAAAGATGATGAACATTAAAGGGGAAAACCTTAACGGAGTCTTTTCGGCAAATGAATTTTTAACAAGAGTCAACCTTATGGGAGCTAATGAAGAAACAAATGCAACTCCATTAAAAATAGGCAGGTCAGTAGCAGTAATAGGTGGTGGTAATGTTGCTATGGACGCAGCAAGAACCTCTGTTAGAGTGGGTTTTGAAAATGTTTATATTGTATACAGACGAACAGAAAAAGAGCTTCCTGCCAGACTTGAAGAAATAAGGCACGCAAAAGAAGAAGGTGTTATATTTAAATTTCTCATGGCACCTGAAGAAATCCTTGAAAACGAAGGTTATGTTGCTGGCATGAAGTTTGAAATAATGGAGCTTGGCGAACCTGATGAATCCGGAAGATGCAAACCGGTCGGGACAGGGAAGTATGAAACTCTTGATGTAGATACAGTGATTGTTGCATTGGGAACAGGTCCAAATCCTATTATTCAAAAATCTTCCGAACTTGACGGAATTGTTTTTGAAACAGACAGAAAAGGTTACTTTACAGTTAACGAAGAAACCAGAGAAACTTCAATTCCCGGGGTTTTCGCCGGCGGAGATGTCGCACCGATCGGCACTTCAAACGCAATCAACGCAATGGGTGCGGGCAAAAAAGCTGCAAAAGCTATAAATGAATACTTAATGGATAGATAATGAAAAAAGTTTATATAGAAACAATGGGATGTCAGATGAATAAATCAGATGCCGAACGTATGTACGGTATGCTTGAATATTGCGGATATTATCAAACTGACAATCCAAAAGAAGCCGATATGCTGATTGTTAACACTTGTTCTATACGTAAACTCTCCGAAGATAAGGCTTACAGCCAAATAGGTGTTTGGGGCAAATGGCGTGGCGCAAATGTAAACGAAAAAGGTACAAGAGTGTACAATAATTACCCAAAAATCGTTTTTGCCGGTTGTGTTGCCCAGCAATACGGAAAAGATGTATTCAAACGTGCACCGTACGTTGATTTGGTTTTAGGAACCCAAAGACTTTACGAACTTCCTAATCTTGTCAAAAGAATTGAAAATGGTGAACGTATTTTCTCAATTGATGAAACTCCTTATGAAGAATCTGACATCAAAATTAATCGTGTTAAAGGAATAAATGCCTGGATTCCTATTATGGAAGGATGCAACAATTTTTGCACCTATTGCATTGTGCCTTATACAAGAGGACGTGAGCGTTCACGCAAGCCGGAATTAATTATCGCAGAAGCTAAAAAGGCATTAGCAGAAGGATTCAAAGAAATTACACTCTTAGGACAAAATGTAGATTCGTACGGTAAGGATTTGGAACCGCATCAGAATCTTTCCTGGCTATTACGACAACTTAACGCACTTGAAGGAAATTTCAGAATTCGATTTGTTACAAATTATCCCACTGATATTACTGATGAACTTATTGACACGGTGCTTGAACTGGATAAGGTTTGTGAATATTTTCACATTCCTATGCAATCAGGAGATGATTATATTTTGAAAAAAATGAACCGCCGATATGATTATGCAACCTATAAAAGGATTTGCGACCATTTGCGTTCAAAAGTTAAAGATGTAACAATTACAAGTGATTTTATAGCAGGATTTCCCGGAGAAACGGAAGAACAGTTTGAAAACACGCTTAAAGCTATGACAGAATTAGAACTTGACTATTCAAATACAGCAGCTTATTCACCAAGAGAAAAAACAGTAGCTGCAAAATGGGTTGATTTGTATATTCCTGAAGATGTTAAAACAGAAAGACTTGCAAGGTTAAATGAACACAATAGGGAATGTTGTTTAAAATCCAACAAAAAATATATCGGTCAGGAAATGGAAGTACTCGTGGAAAATTTTGAAGTCCGTAAAAATGGTGATAAAGTTATCACCGGCAGAACAAGAAATAATAAAATTGTTCACATACCTTGCGATAAAGATTTGACAGGCGAATTTATAAATGTCAAAATTACAAATGCCAGAACCTGGTATCTTAATGGTGAAATTATATAATCCAATTTTATGAAAGGAGTTTATTCTGATGAAGGTCTTATTGTTTAACGGTTCACCGCATAAAGAAGGCTGTACTTATACTGCACTGAAAGAAATTGCAAAAACCTTAGTAGAAGAAGGTATTGATTCTGAAATTTATCAAATAGGCACTGATTCGATAAGCGCCTGTAAGGCCTGTTACGCCTGCGGTAAACTCGGCAAATGCGTAATTAATGACAAAGTTAATGATTTTGTTGACTATGCAAAAGATTTTGACGGATTTATTTTTGGTTCTCCGGTTCACTATGCTTCGGCATGTGGAGGAATAACTGCATTTCTGGACAGAGCATTTTTCTCAGCATTTCGTTCAGGCAGAGGTGATGTTTTTGCGCACAAACCAGGTGCTGCCATTGTCAGCGCAAGACGTGCAGGCACAACTGCGGCGCTTGACCAGCTTAGCAAGTATTTTACAATTTCCCAAATGCCCGTTATTTCAGGAAGGTACTGGAATATGGTTCATGGAGCAAAAGCGGAAGAAGTTTATGAAGACAAAGAAGGGCTGCAGAATATGCGCATTCTTGCACGCAATATGGCTTGGCATTTAAAATGCAAAGAAGCCGGTGAAAAAGCCGGGATTCCTTTGCCAAAGAAAGAAGAAACCGTATTTACCAATTTTATTCGGCAATAATACTATCGCCTGCAATTTTTTCACCTTTTATGATATATTGGGCTGTTTCTGTTTTCATTAAATGATTATCAACAAGCGAAAAGGACTCAAGCTTAAGGCTGTTTATGCCTGAAAATTTATCACCTTCAATTCTTATATGCACAGTGTCAGTCAAAACTTTATTACTGCCATATGAAGCTTTCTTGGAAAATACAATTAAATTACCTTCAACTGTATTTACTGATACATCCGCATTCGCACCGCTGTTTGGATTATTAAGGTTTAGCCTGTCGTCGATTCTTGAAAGGTTCCAGAAATCAATGCTTTGTGGTTTAAATGTACTATAAGAATTTGTACTGTCCAGCTTTGCATTAACACGCCAGGTTCCGAACAACGCTTTTGGGACATCCTCTATTGAAACGCCTGCCTCTAAGACTTCGGCATTAGCAGACACACAAGTAAACAACAGCATAAACAGTATGATTATTTTCTTCATACTGTATTATATAATGCTGTATTTTAATAAGTCATCATTCAAACAGATAAAATATTAATCTTATTTGCATTCACAATCGGAATTGCAATTTTCTTTCGCACAACCGCAATTACATTTTGGCTGTGCATCTCCCAACTCATTTGTGGTTTTTTCAATATATCTTTCGGTTGCTTTATTTACTTTATCGGCAGAATGATTTATTCCTCTTGCTGTAGCTCTGGCTGCCTTTTTTGCACCTCTTGCTGTTGCTTTACCTGCTTTTTTTGCTTCCTTTGCAGTTGCGTCACCGACTTTTTTTGCTCCTCTAACAGTGGCATTACCCGCCTTCTTTGCGCCAACTTTTACTGCTGCAGCTGTTTCAGATGCCTTCTCACTAATAACCTCTTTCATCTGTTCGGTTTTGGTATTTTCTGTAACAACGTCTTCCGCAAATGCCATATTTATACCAACAGCACAAAACGCAAATGTTAGTAAATAAACTATACTTTTCTTCATATACATACTCCCTTTCCTAAACCAAATTTTAACATAAAAATTTATTATATTAAAATTTCGATACTTTATTTTACACATTTTTAACTGCATGCTATCATTTATGTATGTTAAATTTGTATATTACATCACCATCACAAAAAGAAGGCAAAACCTTTATTACTGCAGGCATTGCTGCAACAATGCAAAGTCTCGGATATAAAACCTCTGTTTATAAACCTTTTCAAACTTCAGGTATTGAAATAAAAGGATTCATGCAATCGCCAGATCTAACCTACATAAAAACCATTGATCCGTATATTGAAACTCATTTTTCATACCTTTTTAAAGGGACAGGTGACCCGCTTTCCATATCAGAAGAAGAAAATAATGAAATTGATCTGGATTTTATATACAAAGATGCAAAAAAATTTGCCATTTCGTCAGACTGTATAATAGTTGACGGAGAAGGTGGAATATTTACACCAATTGCCGCAGGAGCTAAAAATATTGACTTAGTAAATAAATTACAGGTTCCTGTATTGATTGTAGTAAAGCCAGGTGAAAATTCAATAAATGATACCTTGCTTTCTATATTTGCGACTCAAGAATCAGGAGCAATTGTTAACGGAGTTGTAATTAATAATATAAAAGAAAACGAAAACAACAAAAATTTGACAACCTTAGTTCGCATTATTGAAGAATATTCTGATGCAAAAGTTCTTGGTATGGTACCTTATATGGGTAAAAATGTAGTACCGGAAGATTTAATAACGGGTATACTGAACGGGGTTGATATTGAAAGCGTTTTTAATGTAAAGATATCAAAACTGGAGTTAAATTAATGATTATTACTGGCGGGAAATATAAAGGACGAAAAATAACTGCGCCAGATGAAAACATCGCCCGTCCGACCTTATCTAAAGTCCGAATGGGTGTTTTTAACATGCTTTATTCATTATTTGGTACTTTTGAAGACAAATCATTTATTGATGTATTCGGAGGTTCAGGTATTATAGGGATTGAAGCACTTTCAAGAGGATTTAAAGATGTTACGGTGCTGGAAAAAAATCCAAAAGCATTAAAAATAATAAAAGAAAACTATAATTTAATAGGATTAATACCAAATCTTATGCCTGGAGACAGCGTAAAATTATTAAAAAACATAAATAGGACTTTTGATGTTGTATACTTAGACCCTCCCTACAATAACGTTAGTTTGTATACGGAAATTTTTGAATTGGTAAAGGCGAAATCGCATATTATAGCAATAGAACATTCTGCTCAAATAGAAATTAACGATGCCAATTTAATAAAATCAAAAAAATACGGAGGAACGTGGATTTCTCTCTATTCCGGAGAGCTTGATTAAAACTATTTCACGTAGAAAAAGTCAACTGCAAGCGGATGTTGAAAATCATCGATAGAAAACACCTGCATTACATATCTGCCTTTTTCATGCATAGTAAAATAGTCTGTATGATAATATCTTTCATCTTTCATAAGCCTGTAATCCTTGGTACGCAAGACTTCATTACCGCCCCAAGGTGCTTTATCAGTCATTTTGAATATCTGAACCCTAATATATTTATTTTTCATCTTCTTTGGCGCAATAAACAGATAATAAACCTTTTGTCCCGGTTTAAATACCATTTCGTCAGACAAAGCATTTTCTTTTGTAATCGGCTGTGTATTAAATAAAATTATACCTTTTTTGTATGCTAAAACAGGTATATTAATTCCTATTCCCAGAAAAAGTATTATTACACACAGAAATCTGTACATTAATTTGCTTCCAGCTTTTTAATTTTTTGTTCAACAACGTTCAAGACACCTTCATCGGATTCAAGTCCCGAATACAGGTAATAATATTCAATTGCTTTATCTTTATTACCTTGCTGTTCATAAGCCATAGCGATTGAATAATAAGCATAAGGATATTCCGGGCTTATTTGTATGACTTTTTCAAAGCACTTAATACACTTGTCATAATCTTTCATACCGGCATAAACCAACCCTTTATTGAAATATGCATCCGAATTTTCAGAATCGAGTGTAATAATTCTATCGTAAAAACTTAATGCCTTTTCACTGTTCCCTGTTAGTTTGTATATATTTGCTATCTTCTGCATAACAATTTTGTCAGAAGGTTTGTAGACTACTGCTTTTGTATAGTAATCAATTGCAGTACCATAATCTTGCTTTTTATAAGCTTCATCGCCCTTTGAAATTAAATCACTATATGATAAGTCCAAAGCCTCATTACTATCTGCCAAAACCGGATTAATTATGCTGACAACCGGCTGTTCAAAATCTTTCAGTTCGTTTTTTACACTAACTTCTGTATTTACATTAGTCCCTTTATCAATCGAATTCACATAATTATTTAATTTTGTAATATATTCGGCATTACCCGGTGCTAGTGACACAGCTTTTCTGTAGTTTTCCAATGCCACATCAGTACAGCCCAATTTATCATTTGCCATAGCATAACCGAAATAAGCCGAAGCTTCTTTAGAATTCAAATTAATAGCATCCTCAAAATAAAGAATTGCCTCTCCGTAATCCTTTTTATCATAGAGACTGTAGCCGTATGCAATTGATGCTGCGGTTAAATTTTGTTCAATCCTTTCATTTTGTTTTCTGGATAAAATTTCTTTATACAATTCAATTGCCGAAACATAATTATTCATGGCATGCAATGTGAGCGCCTTATTAGCCATTAGTTCAAGATTATCCGGTTCAGACTTCAAAGCATAATTGTAATATTTTAATGCATTATTATAGTCTTTTTGTTCATGGTAACAAAGTGCCAGTTCCTTTTTAGTCTGAATGTTTGATGAATCGATACTATATGATTTTTCCAAATTACTAATTGCTAATGCAGTGTTACCGAGCTTTTTATACACTATACCCAAATTTCTATAAGCATCTGCATCGTCCGGGTAAACTTTGATATATATCTTATACTGATCAACAGCTTCATCGTATTTATTCATATTTCCCAAAAGGTTTGCATAATCAAACCTCAATGAAGCTAAATCAGGGTTGATATCAAAAGTTTTGTTAAAATAACTGAACGCTTTTTCATCATCGCCTAGATTCTGATATGTAAGTGCCAATTTTGCATTTATTGTTTCGCTGTCCTCATTTCCGTTTAAAGCACGTTCGAACATGGTTGCTGCAGCCTGATACTGCTTAGTCTCATACAAAGCCATACCATATTTTTCAAATTCAGTAAATGCAGATGGATATTTTTTATAAATACCGGAATATATTTCACAAGCTTTATCAAACTGTTTTGAAAGCGCATATACATTAGCGAGATTTTCGCTTGCCTCTATATTACCGGGATAAGCATTTAAGAATATATTGTAATTCTCGATAGCGCTGTCATAATTTTTTCTAAAATATTCAATGTTAGCTATATTAAGGTAATTGTATTTGTATTCAGGATAAATTGACTGTGCATGCTTAAATGAATTATATGCATTTTCATAATCACCCAAGGTCTGCAGTATATTACCCATGCTTATATATATAAAAGCATCATTCGGGCGAAGTTTTACAGCTTTTTTGTAGGCAGAGAGGGCTTCTTTGTAGTTCCCTGTATCAGCATATAACCCCGCTATTTTTGTATAAAGCATTGCATCGTCGCCGTTTAGCTGCAGCGCCCTGTTTATAATGTTAATAGCGGAATTATAATCATTTCTGTATTCGCATTGGCATGCCTGCTGATACAAATCGTGAGCTTCTTTGGTCAGCTTCGCATCTGCTTGGGGAAGTCCAAGCAATAAGCATAGCAACAATAATGATACGCTAAATTTATTTCCCATTATAATGGCCCTCTGCTATTATTCTATCAAAAAAATTAAACAAGAGGAAATTTTTACATTTATCTTAAACTTAATGATGAATTTAAGTGCTTAATCTGTCTGCGCATATCTTCAGCTTTATGAGGTAAATTTTCTTTCAGGAATATTTCTTCGGCTATTTTATAATTATTTTCAGCAGCCTTTTTCAATTCCGGATTATCATATCCTGACATTAGCTGCAAAGTCTGCGCAAGAAGAATATATGCCTCCGGCTTTGTAGGATTCATTTTAATTGCATCCTCAAAACATGTTTTAGAATCAGTAATATGCCCTTCAAGATGATTTTTATAACCTTCAAGCACTTTTAATGGGTATTTGAACATGCCATGTTTATCAAAAATGGAAAGTTCAAGTAAAAAAGATACTTCGAGCAAATCCTTTTCTTTATACATATCATTAAATCGAAAATGCGAAACAAAATATTTTGGAAATACGTTATCAATTTTTGCCAAAATCTGCTCCTGCATTTTCTCATTCCCAACATAACCATATATCGTGGCTTCTTTTAATAGCTTGATTGGGTTATCCTTATCTATAGATTCCACAATTTCCAAAAGTTTTAAGCCCCTTGAATACTCATCTTGAGCCAAAACCTTTGCAGTTTCATTAAATAAAAACTGTATGATTCTGTATTTGGAATTATTAAATATATGGTTCAAATATTCAATTGCAGCTCTATCCTGTTTTGAGTAAATCATCGACAACAGTTTAATTTTTTGCAAATCAAAATTATTTTCATTTTGTTTAAGAATTTTGTCTACATCCAGTATAGCTTGATAAAAATTCGATATTTCAAAATTGAGAAAAGCCCTTTCAAAATAAGCAGCTTTCTTATCCGCACAGTGTTCAATAATATACGTAAAATCAGAATATGCATCATCAGACATGAGCAATTTTTTACACAATTTTCCCCTCTTCAGATATGTTACTGAAGGACGGAAATCTTCTTTAATTAATGTGTTTAATTTTTGCAAAGCAATTTCAAACCGATTTTCGGCAATATCCTTGTCTATCGTTTTTAAACACATCATATTTTTTAAATGCTCTAGCATGGTAACTCCGTTTTGTCTTTACAATACTAAATATCACAAATTAAATTTAATGACGACTAACAAGTCGGGCTATATTACATTAATAGCCTGTCTGATTTCCCTTGCAGCAATGGCCAGTTCCTGATTTGTCTTAATATCTTTTTGTATCTTATTGTAAGCAAACATAATAGTTGTATGTTTCTTACCATAAAATTCCGCAATACTAACAAAGCTTTTTTTACAGAGTTCTCTAGTAAGATATATTGCCATGTGTCGTGCTGTTGAAATCTTTTGACTCCGACCGGAGTTTAAAATATCATCGAGCGATACAGAATAATAATTAGCTGTTATTTCTGCAATTTTTTCACAAGTGAGTTCGTTTGTTTTGGTTTCACATTTCAAAACTTCTTTGGCTAATTCAAGAGTTAACGGTTTAGATGAAATATCTGCGTACGCACTGACACGATTGAACGCACCTTCGAGTTCTCTGACATTATTTGTAAAATTATCTGCAATATAATCGAGCGCATCATCACTATAATTACTGCCGTTATCATCGGCAAGTTTTTTCAGTATATTAAACCGATTCTGTTTTTCCGGCGGAACAAGTTCAACCATCAATCCCATTTCGAATCTTGAACATAATGCTGATGTCAGTGTCGGAATATCCTTGGGAAGCCTGTCAGATGTAATAACAATTTGTTTGCCTTTGTTATAAAGTGTTTCAAACGTATGCTGCATTTGCTGCATTGTTTTCTTCTTTGATTCAATGAATTGGATATCGTCAATCAATATAATGTCAATGTTGGTATACTTTTTATTGAATTTTGACATGTTTTCAACAGTATCTTTGCCATTTCTGCTGTTAGAAATAAAATCGTTAACATAATCTTCAGTTCTTATATATCTGACCTTAAATTTAGGATTTTTAAATATTGTATAGTGTCCTATAGCCTGCATTAAGTGAGTTTTTCCAAGCCCGGCAGCACCATATATAAACAAAGGATTGTATTTTTGCGCAGGATTTTCGGCTACAGATTTTGTAACCTTATATGCAAATTCATTATTTTTACCTACAACAAAGTTTTCAAACTTATATTTTAAATTCAAATTAGAAGAAGATTGCATATAGGAAAGGTTTTCCATCGCTTGTTCTTTCTGAATGGCCGCATTTATCTTTTTCTGCAATTTCTCGTTTTCTTTTTTTAAAGATTTTGCTGCATTTTCGTCAAATATTATTACAAAATCCGATTCGGGATTATGTGTAACATTCTTAAGTACGTTTACTATGTTCTTGTAATAGTTTCTTTTTAATAGATCTCTGCCCATCATCTGACCGGTGACAACCGTAAGCACACCTTTGTCATAACCGGTTGCTTCAAGTGGATTAATCCACGGATGCGCATTTTCCGGCAACTCGTCAATAAGCTGCGACTTTATTTCCTCCCAGAGATTATTTAATTCTAATGTATCCATATTCGACTTAAAAGTGATAAGTTGTTACACATAAACCTAACCGCATGCAGTTTAATTTTCGTGCAGTGATTGCAAATGAAGGGCGCGAACCAACTTTTAGTTGACTCTCCGAGGATTGCCTGTAGAATATCTACCAACTTGTAACTCCGATTAATGCAATCCTACCCTTATCTACATACGTAGTATTAAGGCGACACCCAGATTCGAACTGGGGATAAAAGCTTTGCAGGCTTCTGCCTTACCACTTGGCCATGTCGCCGTATTGATATGATAGAATAAAAAATACGGATTTGCAAGTAGTGAGAAAAATCAGGGTGTTAAAGCTAAATTCAGCAGCAATATACAACTAACTGTTAAAAATAATTAAATATTTAAAAAAAACACTTGCAAAAATAATCGTTATGTGTATAATATGAGCATAGGGGGCGTAAAAACCTTTAAAGACGGGAAATTAATAGTTGGGCTTTGACCCAATGATTATTTATGTCTGTTTTTGAGGATTTTGTGTTCTCTAAGTGTAGAAAAGTATAGGAGATTTATCATGAACAAAGAAGAATTGGTAAAAGAAATTGCAAAGAAAACCAAATTGTCACAAAAAACTTCATCTGATGTATTATCAGCTACATTAGAAATCATCCAAAAAACAGTTGCTAAAGGCAAAAAAGTTACTTTGGTTGGTTTCGGTACTTGGGAAGCTCGTAAGAGAGCAGCTAGAATCGGCAGAAATCCTCAAACTGGTAAAGAATTAAAGATTGCTGCTAAGACTGTTCCTGCATGGTCAGCTGGTAAATCATTCAAAGAACTTGTTAAGTAATTTCTTTTATAAACAAGCTTTGTTTAAAGCGGATTGGTAATTTTGCCAATCCGCTTTTTGTTTTACCTGAGTTGATTTGTGTGAAGCCCTTTAAGATAATCTCTAATGCTGTTAAAAGTTGTGTCCAGTAGGTTATAAACAGATTCTTTGGTGTTATATGCGATGTGCGGTGTAATAATAACATTTGGGATTCCAAGAAGTTTTTGCACTGCGAGAGCTTTTGTTAAACATTCCGAACACCCGTCCAGCGGATTTATGGGTACATCGCTAACTGCGAATTTTTCACACTCGATAACATCGAGTGCGGCACCTGCAAGATGGCCAGATATAATGTTGTTATATAGTGCAATGATGTCAATCAGTTCTCCTCGTGCGGTATTTATAATAATTGCACCCTTTTTCATTTTTTTTATGTTTTCGTCATTTATAATATGATAAGTTTCTTTGTTATACGGAAGATGAAGTGTTATTATATCGGAGTTTGCCAACAATTCGTCAAATGAACAATATTCAGTAAAGCCGGAAATCTCAGAGTTCTTTTCATAACTGCAAGCATATACCTTCATTCCGAAAAAATGAGCAATTTTTGCGACAGAACTACCTATTGAACCGCATCCCATAATACCCAATGTAAGTCCTTCGAGGTTTCGGCCTTCATAATCTGCGTGATTTATTAAATTTTTCTGTGTATCCAGATATGCAGGCAAAAGCTTTCTTGAAAGAGCAATAATTAACATAAATGTAAACTGAGCTACAGATCGTTCACCATATTTCCCGACATTAAAAACGGCAATATTATTCTGACTACAATAATCCAAATCTATATGGTCAAAACCGGTCGAACGTGCAGCAATGATTCTGAGGTTTTTGAACCTTTTAATTACTGATTCTGTAATGCTAGAAGTTATAAAAACGCTGATAATATCTGTTTCATACAGCTGCTCATCAGATAAAATCGACATTTCATTGAGCGGTTCCTTTATAAACTCTATATCAAAATCTCTCAAATCATTATTATTAAAATAATCTCTCTCTGAATCACGAAAATCAAACATCAACATTTTCATAAAAAATACTCCTTTAAAAAAGAGTATTAATTATTTTGTTATTGCTTTCAATTAACCGTTTGACTCATAGTTTTTAGCTATATTATTAAAAACAAGTTGCTGGCATTGAAGTTTTCCATTATCTAATACCAAATCAAATATAGTATTATTTGTACTTAAAAAACTGCATAAATTAAAATTATAACTTTTCTTTGCACTCCAGTAATCACTTGTTAAACCTTCATATTTCAATTTTTGTTCTCTATTAAGATGCAAAGGATCTGTAACACCGCATTCACGCAAAAATGCCCATCTTTGAACAAGAAAATTGTGCATTTTTTTCTTGGAAAGTTCTATACCCTCATCGAATTTTTCTTTTTTTTCTTCGAGTTTTGCTATATATTCTTTGTTATTTTCTATCATTCCTGATAATGCATCTGCGACCATTCGTGTTTACTCCTTGTATATATAAAGTCTATTTACCCTCAAAAATTGCCTAATTTTCATGAAATTGTTAAGAAATGTAACAATTTTATCAAAAAACGAAATTTAGCAATGACGTATATACTTTATATATATGTAAGAAATAAGATGAAAGCAGTTAAAAATGAGTACCGATTTTTTACAATTTGCTAAAATGTTTATCAATTATGGGTGCAGAAGCTCATATTCAGGTAGTTCAAACTATGGCTGCAGTTCATCCAATTGGGGTTTGTTTAATAATATTTGGGATACATGCTCTGACTGTAGTGACTGGAGCACAGGTGAAGTACTCGGCGCATTGAGTATATTTGCCGTTGGCACAATCGGCACAAAAATATATGAGGGTGGACAAACAAGAAAAGCTGAAAAGAATGCGCAAGAAGCAAAAGATCAAGCACAAATAACTAAAGATTTGTCAACTTTGGGTATAACAGGAAGTATAGATAAATTGACAGTAAATGATATAGATAATGCTATAGCGACTAAAAAATCAGCTAAAGAAACAGAATTAAAAAAACCAGTAGACGATGCTAATACTAAAGTCAGTAACGCAAATACGAAAGAAGCTGATTTAAATAGCATAAAAACTCAAGTAAGTGCACTCACTTATCCTGAAGGGTTTACACCAAGTGCTACAGCCGCAGAAACATATGATTCATTGAACACTCACTTGATTAGTTTGACAAAAGAATTGGAAAGTGTAAGCACTCAACTCGGTAGTGATAGTACAAATGAAACTCTTAAAACTAGACAAAAAGACTTAGAAGCAAAAATCAAAATAGCTAATGCAGCAAAAAGAGAATTAGCAAAATTGAAAGAAGAAGAAGCTAAATGGGATGAACCTAATGGTGAAAAATATAAAGCATTAAAAACAGCAGAAGAAAATTTAGAAAAAGCAAACAGTACATATACTAGTGAAGTTGAGAAAGCTGAAGAAGAAATAAACGCAGCAGCAGATAGAATCAAAGCTATTATTAACAAGCGTGATGCGCAACAAATGAATAAAGATATTGACGATGCAGACGGTAACATCTTCAACAGCAGCAGAAAGAAACCGTTAGATAAAATAATAGGAGAGAATAATAATAATAATGTAAATACTTTATCTGTATCTGATTGGAGAGGGCTTATCTGGAAATATACTAATAAAAACGCAAATGCTGATGAAAAATCAAAAATAAAAAGCTACATACAAGCCAAGTGGGATGCCATAAAAGAACTTAATCTTCCGAATAATATAAAAAATATGCTGGAACAAATAAAAGATGATGATAACAAGGTAAGAGTTTCAGCATTATAATCATAGATTTAAATTTCACAAGCCGCCTTAGCCAAGGCGGCTTGTTTATTTACCACCTACGTGGCACCAGGACTCCCCCTAATTAGGGGGAGTTAGAGGGGGTAACAGCTTAAAATAAAAACCAATACCCACCCCAACCCTCCCTAAATAGGGAGGGAGAAAAGTTACCGCACCCTTTGGCACTGCGTGCCACCCTCCCCCGAGGGAGGTAGAATATGTATCTACGTGCGCAGCATCTATCTCTCCTAGGGATAGTTGTCACAAAGTGACAGAAAAGTACAAAATCAGATTAAAAAATGCTCTCCCCCACGGGGAGATGTCACGAAGTGACAGAGAGGGTATTATAAATGTTAATAAAACCCTCTCCCGGCACTGCGTGCCACCCTCCCCCGAGGGAGGTAGAATATTTATCTACGTGCGCAGCATCATGTAACAACATGGCAAGGAACCTTTTACCCAATGCCATGCTTATTTAAAAGTGCTTTCATATAAATATTGACATTTTCTCGTACGATTCTTATATCTTCCTGATGGAACGTCCTTTGGTTCATCAATCGCAATGAGAAGTTCGGCATTAATCTCGGCGAATTGATGAGTGTAATAATCGAAGCAAGCGTCAAAATAACTTCTTTATCAATTTTCTTTTTATCAAAGAGAGCCGCCAGTATCTTCATGCCATATCTAAAAAGTGGTAAATTTCCGAAAATTTCCTTTTCTTTTTGCCCATGCATAAGAAAGGTCAAAAGCTCGCTTGACAAATCGCCGTAGAAAAAATCTATCGCTTTATCAATTGTCCTATAAGCAAGTTCCACTTGTTCTTCCTTTGACAAGTCCTCCGGATTTATCGCAAAATCCAGTGCCGAAGATGCGTACTTTGTCTGCTTTTCAATCACATCATTTATAATTCCTTGAAAAAGTTCTTTCTTTCCGCCCCAGTAATAAGAAATCAGCGCAACATTTACATTCGCGATTCTGCAAATTTCACGGATACTTGTTCCGTCATACCCTTTCATTGCGAACTGTTTGGTCGCAATTTTAAGAATTTCTTCTTTCGTATTTTTATCTGCTATTTTTTTCATAATTCAATTATTAAACAAATGTTTAATAATTTCAAGCCAATTGTAAATTTAATTTTAGACGTATTGACAGAATTAAATTTTTAAATTAGAGTAACTCTCGTAATGTGAAATCAATTTTATGGAGTGAGTGAAATGAAAAAGATTTTAAGCAGTATATTGCTGTTAATGATTTTCTACATGTATACAGGTTTATCAGTCATGGCAGCAAATCCTAATCCAAATATGCCCAGACCGAAACAACCGAATTTGCAGGCAGCTCCGAATGCAAAAACTATTGAGTTAGCTTTTGTATTTGACGGGCCTTCCGATAAAAATGCAGAGGTTCTGGGAACTTTTCAAAAAGTAATTACAATGTCTTTATTACCGGATTTTAAAGCATCGTTCCCTAAAGATTTAGTATTTACAGGCGATTGGACAGAAAAAGGTGCAAAAGCGGTTTCTGATAAAGCATTAGCTTCCAGAGCAAGAATGATTATTTCTTTAGGATTTATGTCCAGCGATTATTACGCAGGCAAACCTAATAAACAAAAATACGTAGTTACAATTGACCAGTACGGCTTGAGAGATTTCGGAGATAAGTTCTTCAATCCGGTTCAGCAGAACGTTAACGATTTTGTAACCTTCCAGGCACTTGTTCCGGGAAGTAAAAAAACAGCAATCTTGATGAATGAAAATTATTATAAGATGCATCATGATTGGAATTCTATAATCAAGAAAAGGCTTAATGACAAAAAATGCAATATAGACTTTGTGCTTGTACCAATCAATTCAAACGTAAAAGCATCTCTGGCTAAAATACCAGCAGATGCAGACTCTGCGTTTGTTACACCTTTATTCAATTTGACTCAAGATCAAAGAAAAGAAGTTTATCAATATCTTAACAGTAAAAAATTACCTTCTTATTCAACAGTAGGTAAAGAAGATGTAGCAATTGGTGCTATGCTCGGTACATCAACATTCAACGTTGATAAAAAACTTGCCGAAGCAACATCCTTCAATATTCATGGCGTACTGCACGGACAAGCGGTAAAAGAAGAAAAATTGCCATTCTACGATGACAAGATTCTTTTCTACAACTCTGATACGGGTGAAGCCGTCGGCTACATCCCGCCGTTAAGATTATTAAATAATAGTACGATAATTTCTAACAAAGAATTGCCTAAATATACACTTGGTTCTTTGCTTGAAGCACTGGATGAAGGCAACCTTGACATTAAGAGAAAACAATTCCTTATAAGTGCCGCAAGACGTTCTGTCGCAAGCGCTTACATGAGATACTTACCAACATTAAGAATCGATTTGGGATACCAAACATACAATCACAGTTATGCATCATCTTATACAGATGTACCAACCAAAGTCGGAATGTTTACTGTCGCTATGGACCAGGTTTTGTATTCTCCGGATTTGGTAACAAATATTATCGTAAAACATAAGAAACTGAAATTTAATAAAGCTGAAGCAGCATTAACAAAAACAAATACAGAGTTCCAAACGGCTAACTTATATGTTGATGCGCTGATGCTTGAAAACGCTATTAAAATACAACAGGAAGAGTTGCAAGAAACCAGAGAAAATCTTGCAATGGCTCGGGTTCGCCAGAAAACAGGAAAATGCGGTAATGAAGAAGTTATGCGCTGGGCAGGTCAGGTTAGCGAAGAAGAAAAGAAACTTCTCGGAATGCAAGCTGAGTTCAAAAATATTAAAATCAGCATAAGTAAGCTTCTAAATAAAGACCAAAAACAAGAATTCAATTTTGCTCCTCTGACAGCAAGCGATCCATCCTTCTTCTCATCGGATATTCATATTATTGACCACGTTAGAAATCCGCAAAGATTGGATAAATTTACGGACTTGTTAGTCGAAGAAGTTAAATATCGTTCACCCGAAACCGTTAAATTGAAAGCCGCAATCGCAATGAAAAAGGCTGAAATGTCTAACTACGGTCAAAAATTCTTTATGCCAAATGCGAAATTGTCATTAGAACATTCTACTCAATTTGACAGACATTTGCCATACGAAAATGAAGGCCATAACCAAATGAAATATGTTGGCAGTGCCTATGGTGCAGCGGCAGGAAATGCGGGCGGATATTCCGCAGCCGGTGGTACACTTCCCGGCGAGGCACCTAATCCAGGTGCTACAGCAATCGGTGCACAATATGGTTATGCCGGATATCTGCAAGGTTTAAACAGTCCTTATCTAGGCTTAGATAAAAATTCATTCAGAGTCTTGATTGCTGCTCAATGGAAACCGATTGAAGGCGGACACAAGATTGCAGAAATTGCAAGATGTAAAGCCGAATTAGACGAATTGAATGCATATTTGGAAGAAGCTAATACGCAACTTGAAATGATGATTCGTGAAGTAGTTAACAGAGCAATTGCAAAATACTTTATGATTGAAAAATCTTACAAAGCATTATTTGCTGAAGCAGAAAACTACCAAATGGTTAAGGCAAGATACTTAGTAGGGCAAGCACCTATTAACCAGCTGGTTGACGCTCAAGAACTCTATTTTAACGCTAAACTCGACGCATTTAATTCACAATATGAGTTCTTTAAAGAACTTTTATGGGTGCAAAGAGGCTTAATAGCTGTCAACTGGGCTACTGCTGATAAAGAAGTCAAGGACTGGATTCATCAGGTACCGAAAGTGTTCCCACCGGAAGAAGACTTTGTATTATCACTATAGAGAATATTCTCAATACAGAAAAGGAGTGATCAAAAATCACTCCTTTTTTATTTATTTGGTTGATATTTTTATGACAATTCGAAAACTATATCTTTATAATCTTTTCTTTTTGTGTTTGAAATACCATTAAAGATGTCTTCATAAGTGTCTTTTAGAGCTAAGAATTCATCAGATTCAGGCTTCAGAGTTCTTCCGTTATATTCGAGGGACATTATGTTACCCTTACCGTCAATTGTAAATGTTCCCTTAAATGCACCCAGCTTTTTTGTAGCCTTTACATCTCGTTCAATCTTTGCACTGGCAATGTTTAAGTCTTCTGATTTTCCGCTTTTCAATGCCTTTAAAGCTTTATCGAGGGCTTCTTTGAAACTACTGTCTTTTTGACGGAGAGCTTTAACTTTTGTGCTGTCAAGCGAGAATCTGTCAGTACTAAATCTGCGAAGGATTGGAGTTCCGTCTTTTTTAACAGAGAATTCTCTTACGATACCTGTTTTTGAGGTGTTATGCAAGTGGATATTTTCAATCGTTGATAAATCAACTTTGCCGGAAATTATATCATTTGCACGTTCTTGCATTTTCTTAGTAATACCTGAATTTTTGCTAACTTTATCTGTTACAACTTTACCATTTTTATCCAAAATTCTTGCCACTTTACCATCAACCCATTGTACTATGTATTCAACAGGTTTAGGATCAGGTTTTGAAGTTGTTTTCTTTGGAGTATGTTGAATAGTAAACGTCATCTTATCGATTACAGTGCCTTCTGTTAGTTTTGAACCTATAACTTTGCCATCTTTATCAGTTACAGACGTAAATAAATCTTCAACCTTATTACCGAAATTAACATTGTTTTCGCCCAGAGCTTTAAGCTCCTCTTTTGCTTTTGTCAAAGCATCAGTTACACCTTTTCTATTAACAGCACTGACTACATTCTTTTCTCCTGGAAGTTCAACTACGACTTTGTCACCGACTTTTCTTACAGTACGTTTTGCAGGTTCTGAATTAATTACGTTATTTACTGCATCTTTAGCTTTTGAAAATATCATTTTGTATCCTCTGCCGATATTATCAAAAATATTTTCTCCGCCTTTACCTTTGCATGCTGCATAAATAGTTAAACCGGCACCAACCGTCAATATGGTCCCCAAAACAACTTTTGCTGCACCGTTTTTCTTCTTCTCTGTCGTTGCAACAGGTCTGGTAACCTGCTGAGTACTTGTCTGATTAGCAGTAGTTTGCGTATCAGCAGCTCCTTTAAATGCAAGCGCATTTGGATTTATAGAATACACTTGCGCTAAATACTTGCTGTAATCAGCATTGTTTTGATACGGATAAGAACCTATTGCACCTATTGATTGTGAGCCTGGCATAATCCACCTTTCCTTTCAGATACCTTAAAAATATTAACCTTACATATATAAAGTATTTTTGTTTACGAAAATTGCCTTTTCACATAATTTTTTGTTACAATTCTTAACATTTCAATTCGAGAAAAACGCTACAATCGTGAATACATAAGCGCATCTATTCAACCAGAACATTTTATGAGATAATGTTAGATATACATTATGTAAGAGGTAGCAATGTACGAATTCCCTTTTGAGCTGGATGAATTTCAAAAAGATGCATGCAATTGCATCTCTGCAGGTAAAAGTGTTGTGGTTTGCGCTCCGACAGGCGCTGGAAAAACCGTTATTGCTGAGCATGCTATCCATAAGGCAATAGAGGAGAATAAAAAAGTATTTTACACAACTCCGCTAAAAGCACTCTCAAACCAAAAATACAACGATTTTTCCGAAAAATACGGAATTGAAAGAGTAGGGCTCTTAACCGGTGATACATCCATAAATCGAGGTGCACAAATTGTTGTTATGACAACAGAAGTCTTTAGGAATATGCTTTACGGCACAAACTTCGGCTCTGTAACAGACAATCTTAAAGACGTACGTTATGTAATATTAGATGAAGTTCACTATATGAACGATGAACAAAGGGGTACCGTCTGGGAAGAGAGTATAATATACTGTCCTACCAATATTCAGATAATTGCGCTTTCCGCAACGGTTGCGAATGCTGATAAACTCACCGAATGGATTAATACAGTCCACTCCAAAACAGAACTCATTAATACGGATTTCCGCCCTGTTCCTCTTAGATTTTATTATTTTGATTCTTCACAGCGTGACAGGCTTTTACCGCTTTTGACTCCAAACGGGACATTAAATAAAAAAATCAAACCTGAAAAAAAAGAATTTCACAGAGGAAAACCCGTTCAAAAAAAATATATTGTTAAAGATGTCGTCAGAAACCTTTTTAATCAGGATATGCTTCCGGCAATATATTTCACCTTCTCACGTAAAAAATGTGATGAACAGATGGAAAAATGCGCTGAACTTGATTTGGTAACACCAAAAGAAAGAGCAGAAATTCAAAAAATAGTAGATGATTACATTGCTGAAAATCCTTATTTATACAAAAATAAACATATCGAATATCTGCTTCAAGGAGTGGCATCGCATCATGCCGGACTTCTTCCAGGATGGAAGGTACTTGTTGAAAAGCTTTTCCAAAAAGGGTTGATAAAAGTTGTATTCGCAACAGAGACTCTTGCAGCCGGAATTAATATGCCGGCTCGTTCTACCGTAATAAGTTCAATCAGCAAACGTACTGACAGCGGGCACAGAACGCTTACGCCAAGTGAATTCCTCCAGATGTCAGGCAGAGCCGGACGGCGTGGAATGGATGAAATAGGATACGTAGTTGTAGTCGGCACTTCATTCCAATCGCCGGAAGAAGTAGCTGAACTGGTCTTAAGTGATGCTAATCCACTGGAGAGCAAGTTTTCTCCGAGTTATTCAATGGTTTTAAATCTTCTTCAAAGATTCTCGCTTGAAGAAGCAAAAGAACTCGTTTTGAAAAGTTTTGGATACTTTTCATCAAATTACAGACTGGAACCACTGATTAAATTACAGGAATTTAATCAGGAAAAAATTGACGAGTGCAACTCATTTGAATGTTTCTGCAAACGTTCCAATGACGATTTGCTTGAATATAATAAAATTCGTGATTTATATGTTCAGAACAGAAAAACTTTGAAAGTTATACAAAAACAAGAAAAGAAAAAACACAGACCCTTAACGCCTGAAATAGAAGAATTCGCAGAAAAAACAAAAGAACTATTAAACAAAATGCATTCCTATGAATGCGACACATGCAAACTATTTAAAAAGCACATGAAAACTATCGACGTAATGTTCAGGTATATTTCAAAGCAAAAACAGCTTAATAAAGAAATTGAAAGACAAAAAGATATTTTTTGGAACAAGTTTCTCTCCCACAGAGCTGTTCTGGCAGAATATGGCTACATAAAAGACGACTATCCTACCGAACAAGGGGTTATAATCTCTCAGCTGCGGTCTGAAAATGAGCTCTTTCTTGCCAAAATTATTTTCTCAGGATTTCTGGAAGATTTAACGCCCGCTGAACTTGCAAGTGTTATTTGCGCAATCACCACCGAAGATATGAGAGCCGAAATGTATTCCAGACTTCCGTTCTCACAAAAAGTAAGAAAAACTCTTAATAAAATTAAAGATATAAAACGTGATGTTGATAAAAAACAGAAGAATTACGACATAGAAGACCCCATGTATATTAACGGATTTTATTCACCTCTTATTGAAATGTGGGTTAATGGCGCCGAATGGGACACAATTATCGGCGATATTGAAATGGGAGAAGGGGATATTGTAAGAAGCTTTAAGCGTGTAATAGATGTTTTAAGGCAATTTTGCACAATTCCCGGAATCCCGGAAGCTCTCGCATTTACAGCAAGAGAAGCAATCGATGCAATCCAAAGAAGTCCTATTGATGTAGATTAGGATTAAAAAAAACAACCTGCGAATAAATACACTAATGTTGTTTTGCAAATTCACATCCGCAATAATTTTGCCTATATATTCCCAACTTTCTGGATAACAAATTGGCCTTTAAAAATCCGTCTTGTTTCCTGAAATTTTGAGGTAAATAACTTATGGAGAGTTCATTGGCAATTTTTGTGCCGATATCAGATATTTTTTGATAATCTTTATGAGGACTTATTACGAGTGATGTTGTAAATAGATTCGCACCAATCTCGGTTGCTTTTTTCCCGACCATTTTTAACCTGAGTTCTATGCATTTATAACAGCGGTTTCCTCTTTCGGGTTCATTTTCAAGACCATTCACATAATCTAAATATACGGAATGATTATACTTCTCTACAATGAGTTCAGCTCCAAAGTTGGCACAAACAGTTTTTTGTGCTTCTAATCGCCTATTAAATTCTTCTTCCGTATCAATATTCGGATTGCAGAAATATACAACGACTTCATATCCTTGTTCTTTTAACAAAGAAATAGGATAACCTGAACAAATACCGCAGCAAGCGTGTAAGAGTATTTTTTTATTTTCTTTTTGCACCATTTTCTTCCAGTATTTTTTTAAGTTCAAAATATGGCTTTACACCAACTATCTTGTTGCCGTTAATTATCATTGTCGGAGTCGCATCGATGCCGAGACTTTGCCCCTCGTCTATTTCTTTTAATATTTTCTTTTCCGTTTCCGGAGAATTTAAATCATTTACAAATTTATTCGTATCAAAATTTAATTTCTCCGCCAGCTTAACCATATCATCAGTGGTTTTGGGATGATTTTCATACAATAAAGAACTCATTTCCCAATAATTTCCCTGATTTTTTGATGCAATTGCACCTTTTGACATAAAACATGCTGATGGATGCATATTATACAAAACATATTTATTACACTCTTTATCAAAAGGATAATTGTGATGAATAACCTTAATATTTTTGTATTCTTTCACAGTCTGGTGAAGCATTATGTTATTTATATAACACAACGGACAAACATAGTCTGAGTATAGCTCAATTACAACGTTACCATCTGGATTTCCGAGCACATTTCCTTTTACACGATACGGATTGTATTTAATTTTTTGATACTTCATTATTGATTTTGCCGATTTAATATTTGGAACAAATTTTAATGTAATTCCGGAATAAGCAAGAAAACTCAGCGAACAAATCATAAGTACTATAAATGGTATCTTATACATTTTTGCACCTTCTATAAAATCTTTAAAAGTTTGTACAAAAGAATTCAGTATATTACTCCATTTACTGTCAGAAGCAACTGCTGCTATCGCCAAATCAATAATATATGTCGCCAGACACAAAATACAGAGTTTTTTAATTACAAACAAGCTTATCACTGCCAAAATCATAGAGCAGGCAAATGAAATAACACCGAAAAAAGTTATATAAGCATTCGGATTTTTAAAGACCTCAAGGAATTTCAGAAATTTGATATTTTTGAGCTTTTCAACAAAAGTTAAGAATAAAAACGTCAAATATAAAAAGATTCCCCAGTAAGATAAAGGTATTCCGAGAAACTGCGCATAAACAGACTTGGCAGAACCGTCACAATCAATAAAATCATTGATAGAACAAAAGCTTGAAAGTGCATATTTATCGAAATTTGCCGAATAATATATGAATGACAGTTTAATTGCCAAAATCAAGCCTATCAATGCCAAAATCTGTATAGTAATATTTTTTTTATTTATCTGCATAAATCACTCCCTTGTTATCTTAATTCTAGTATATAACTGCATAATTTCAATAACAAAAAGTTATTATACCCATAATGAATTTTTCTTAGTTATAAATAATTATGTTATCTTTGCCTCGTTTGACAAATCTGTGTTATAATAAGCCTATGACTATAGTATCAGACAATAATTTAGGGATTAAAACTACTAAAACTGAGAATTTGACGGCTAAAAATCCGAATATAAAAGCCGAATCTATTGAATATGACAAAACTTTTGAAAACTCAATCAGACCTAAAGATTTTGACAGTTATATAGGTCAAAGTGCATTAAAAGAAGCTTTAAAAATAACTCTTGAAGCGGCAAAAAAAAGAGAGAAGCCTCTCGACCATATGCTTTTTTACGGACCGCCCGGACTTGGTAAAACAACAATTGCCGGAGTTATTGCAGCACAAATGGGGGTAGAAATTAAAATAACATCTGCCCCGGCACTCGAACGACCAAGAGATATAATTGGGATTCTAATGTCTTTAAAAGGCGGAGAGATACTTTTTATTGATGAAATTCACCGGCTGAATAAAGTTGCGGAAGAAATCTTATACCCCGCAATGGAGGACTTTATAATTGATATGACTACGGGTAAAAGTCAGACTGCAAAGACATTAAGAGTACCAATTCCTAAATTTACACTCATAGGCGCAACTACAAAAGCCGGCGAGTTATCAAGCCCTCTCCGGGATCGTTTCGGTATAATCCACAGACTTGAATTTTATACAGTGGAAGAATTGTCCAGAGTTGTAGAAAGAACTGCAGGGATTCTTGACATAAATATTACAAGCGATGGGGCAAAAGCTATTGCAATTCGTTCGAGAGGAACCCCCCGTATTGCTAATCGTCTGGTTAAGCGTGTTTCAGACTTCGCAATAGTTAAATATGACGGAGTAATCAACGAAAAAGTTGCAAACGAATCTTTGGACACACTTAAGATTGATGAATTCGGACTTGATACTACTGACAGAGCTTTATTGAATCTTATAATTGATAAGTATGACGGCGGGCCGGTTGGGATAGAAACGATTGCCGCTGCACTTAGCGAAGATGTCCGCACAATAGAAGATGTTTGTGAACCTTATCTGCTTCAAGCAGGTTTGCTACAAAGAACGCCAAGAGGGAGGAAAGTTTCACCGGAAGGATTCAGACACTTAGGTCGCAAAATGCCTTCCGAACAGCAAACTTTGTTTTAAAATGAAAAAATTTTTACTGATTATTTTTATGTTTTTACTTAATTTGTCACACGCTATGGCGAATGACGAACCTGTAATTTTACCTTCAGTTAACGGTGTTGTAATGAGCGTTGAATATGTAGACTTCGGTTCAGAAAACAATATTCAGACCAAACAAGAAGCGGTTATCAAGCTACTGAACGGAGAATTAAAGGGAACTTCAATAACGGTCGATAATATGCTTACCGGAAATCCTTATTATGATATCAAATTGGAAAAAGGCGTAAAAGTTATTCTGCACGTTGAACAGGATGACGAAGGCCTAACATATTCAATAGAAGACACAAAACGTTCCGGGGTACTGTTATGGCTTGGAATTCTTTTTTGCGGATTATTGATATATGTAGGCAAGCGAAAAGGTTTATTCAGCCTTGTTTCTATTGGCTTGACCTGCACACTTATATATTGGTGTTTGTCGCCAATGATATTGTTCGGTATAAGTCCTGTCATATCAACAATTATAATCTGCATACTTTCTACACTAACCACAATGTATTTGGTTGGAGGGTTTAACAGAAAAAGCACATCTGCCGCAGTAGGATGCACTCTCAGTTTAATTCTAGCGGGGATTTTGTCTTTTATCACCGTAAAATTAGCACATCTTACTGGCCTTGCCAATGAAAATGCCGTATTTCTGTATGCAACACATCCGGAACTGGATTTTGTTTCAATTGCAATTTCAATGATGATTTTAGCGACACTCGGTGCCGTTATGGATGTCGGAATGTCAATTGCAAGCACTATTAACGAAATTTTCTCGGTAGATAATACCAAAACCGTTAAAGAGCTTTTCATCTGCGGAATGAATGTAGGCAGAGATATTATAGGTACAATGGCAAATACTTTGATTCTGGTTTATATAGGAGGAGCCTTGCCGTTGCTTTTACTATCATCTAATATTGATTTTCAAAAATTTATAAACTTAAACCAGGTCGTTACAGAAATTTCAGCCGCACTAATCGGAAGCATTGCTATTGTTTTGTGCGTGCCGTTAACTGCGTTGGTTGCATCGGAGCTTATCAGAAACATTCCGGAAAAGTTTGATTTTTCAAAAATGAAAGACTAAATTGCATAATAACACCAAGAGTGCTATACTATTTAAGATTTATGGGAGAGAAAAGATGTTTAATAAAAAAAGTTTAATATTACTAATGATAGTCGCTATGATATCAGCGGTTCCGGCATTTGCGGGGCCGTTTAAAGCAAACGCCAATACAAAGCGAATTCCTGCGGGAACAAAATTTCAACTTGAATTTTTACAAGACGTTGATACTTTTGCAGGCGGAATTGGCGATTCTTTTAGCGCAATGCTGAAAAATGAGCAAGCAACCGAATCTGGTGTTATTCTTCCCGTCGGTTCAGTAGTAAGAGGAAGCATCGGAAATCTGAAGTCTTCAAAAAGATTCTCAAGAGGTGCAAAATTATATCTGGATTTTGATCATGTCGTTACACCAGCCGGTCGTCAAATACCGTTGGATATGGCTGTATGCTCATTCGATAAAATATACTATGACGGCGGATTATACAAAAATCTCGGTTATGGAGAAGCTGTAAAAAACAATTATGAAAAAGCCGTCGAAATAACTAAGAAAGCAACGGCATACGGATATGATGTAAAAAATACGCATGAAGGTTTGCAATATATAACGACACCTTTCTGCGCCATTGGCGGATTTTTTGGCGGGGTAGGTTATTTTATCGGCGACAGCATTGCAGATATGTTCAGAAAAGGACAGGAAGTTAAAATCAACGCCGGTGACGTTATTGATGTGCAACTTATCAATCCTATTGATGTTCCGGTATATTAATACAAACAAAAAATACAGATTTAAGGCATAAATTATATTATGTTTATGCTAGAATTTTGTCATAACAAAATTTAAAGCGAGGAACAATAATGGAAACAAAAATAAAAACTCAGGATTTACCAACGGTTTATAATCCAAAAGAAACAGAAGATAAAATGTACAAATTTTGGGAAGAGGGTAAATATTTTCAAGCAGATGCACACTCAAACAAACCTCCGTTTACGATTGTTATTCCTCCGCCAAATGTTACTGGTGTTTTACATATGGGACACGCCCTTGATGAGACTTTACAAGATATATTAATCCGATATCACAGAATGAGCGGTTATGAAGCTTTATGGATTCCGGGAACTGACCACGCAGGACTTGCCACTCAAAATGTGGTTGAAAAACAGCTTGCTAAAGAGGGTCTAACTCGCCAAGACTTAGGCAGAGAAAAATTCCTTGAAAAAACTTGGGAATGGACAAACCAGCATAAAAGCACGATATTAGACCAAATGAAACGTTTGGGCGCTTCTTTTGACCGTTCGAGAGAAAGATTTACCTTCGATGAAGGCTGTTCAGAAGCTGTTAAAGAAGTTTTTGTAACCTTATACAATAAAGGTTTAATTTATAAGGGCGCTTATATAGTAAACTGGTGTCCGCGCTGTCAATCAGCCATTTCTGACATAGAGACTGAGTATGAAACAGAACAAGGCCACCTATGGGAAATATCTTATCCGCTTGTAGATGAACCAGGCGCAATAATAGTTGATACGACACGTCCTGAAACAATGTTCGGTGACGTGGCAATCGCTGTTCATCCGTCAGATAAGAAGTATTCGGAACTTATCGGCAAAAAGGTTATGATTCCTTTAACAAACAGAACAATTCCGATTATTGCTGATGAATATGTTGATAAATCATTTGGTACAGGCGCAGTTAAAATTACACCGGCTCACGACCCGAACGACTTTGAGGTAGGAAAGCGCCATAATTTCAAACCAATATGGGTTATTGACGGAGAGGGTAAATTAAAAGAATGTAGTGAAGTCCCTCAAGAATATTGGGGACTAGACAGATATGAAGCCCGCAAAAAAGTCGTAGAAATGCTTGAATTAAAAGGATTTCTTTTAAGAATAAAAGACCACGAACACAACGTTGGTAAATGTCAAAGATGTAATACAACTATTGAACCTCTACTATCTGAGCAGTGGTTTGTAAAAATGGCGCCTCTTGCAAAAGAAGCAATTTCAGCAGTTAATGACGGTAGAATTAAGTTTATACCTGACAGATGGACAAAAAATTATCTAGGCTGGATGGAAAATATCAGGGATTGGTGTATTTCACGTCAAATCTGGTGGGGACATCAAATTCCAGCATACTATCACAAAACAACAGGAGAAATGGTTGTAGCAAAAGAAAATCCAGATCCGGAAAATTATATTCAGGAATCAGATTGTCTTGATACCTGGTTTTCATCAGGTTTATGGCCATTCTCAACCATGGGGTTTCCAAATTCCGAAACAGATGACTTCAAAAAATTCTATCCTACAAGTGTTCTTGTAACCGGATTTGATATAATCTTCTTCTGGGTTGCGAGAATGATTACAATGGGTCTGGAATTTACTAAAAAAGCTCCATTCAACACGGTTTATATTCATGGCTTGATTCGTGATGAAAAAGGTCAAAAAATGTCAAAATCTAAGGGCAACACGATTGACCCTGTTGAAATTATAGACAAATACGGCTGTGATGCCTTGAGATTCACGATGACATCGCTTTGCACATACGGAGGTCAGGATATAAAAATTTCCGACGAAAGATTTGAATACGGAAGAAATTTTGCAAACAAACTTTGGAACGCTTCCAGATTCGTACTTATGAACTTGGAAGGAGTTGACAACAAGCCGTTTGACAGAGATAAATTAACTTTAGTAGATAAATGGATACTTAATCAGCTTAATGAAACCACAAAAACCGTTAACGAATATATGAAAGAGTATAGAATCGGTGAAATCGCTCATACTCTGTATGATTTCTTCCGTAGTGAATATTGCGACTGGTATGTAGAAATTGCAAAAATTCAACTGGCCGATTCTGAACTAAAACTTAATACACAAAGGGTTTTGAGATATGTTCTCGACGAATCTCTAAGGTTATTCCACCCGATTATGCCTCATATAACAGAACAAATCTGGCAAGGATTGAAAGCTATAAATGGTTTAGGCAGAGAAACTGAGCCGTCAGCTCTGATAATTGCAGAATATCCAACATATAGTAAAAACCTGATTTACCCCGAGGCTGAGGAAATGAAACTTGTTTTCGATACAATTACATCATTAAGAAATGTAAGACAGAGTTTTAACATTCCGACTTCAGCAACTGTAGATGTTCAAATAAGAGCGGAAGGCAGAGAGTTGGAAATATTTAATGCAATTGAATCTTACGTACACAGACTTGCAAAAGTTAACAATATAACGTATGCAAAACCTGATGTGCCTGTACCTCCGAAATCGGCTACGGCTGTTGTTTCAGCATCAAAGCTTGTTGTTCCGCTTGCAGATTTAATCGACCTTGATGCAGAAATAAAACGGCAGGAAAAGAAACTTGAAAAACTTACTAACGAAAAGAATTCACTCCTCGGGAGAATGAAAAATGAAAAATTTGTTGCGAACGCACCAAAAGAACTTGTAGAACAAACAAATGCAAGAATTGAAGAAATTTCTGCCCAGGAAGTCGTTATTTCTGATTTGATTAAATCTTTGAAATAATATTTTAAACTTTAGTTGTAGAATATTCATAATTAACGGTAATTATTTTTAGGAATGATTACCGTTATTATATAGTTATGGAAATTCGTGATAATGAAAATTTCTGTATATTTGCCCCGCTTGGAGGACGGCTTGACAGTAATGAGTCAAGGCGTCTTTTCAATGAACTTGCTGTTGAAACAAGACGTATCGGTATTGATTTAAAATATGTTTACGATTGCACAATAGATTTTATTGATGCTTTAAAACTTACGGCGAAATCCCGCAAAATCGCAATTTTTAATATTCCGTCAGATATTTTTGTACTTTTTAATGTAATGAAATTGGACAAAGTCGTAAATTTATATGTTTCGGAATCAGATTTTGAATCAGATTCAAGAAGACTTGTTAATAGAGAATTAAGATTAGTTTAAAATAATTAATACTGCACCAAATATCATAATAGCTGAGGAAATCAGCTTTCTAAAAAGATGCTTTTCTTTGAATATATTTACCCCCAGGAAAACACTTACAACAACAGACATTTGGAAAAGTGCAAGCGCATATGCTACATTCATTTTTGCAAACACGTAATTCGTGGAGTATTGCATCAACGCTGCAAACAAAATCAGCAAAATTTGATACTTAATATTAACTTTAGAGATTTTTAGAGGTTTGTTAATCGTTATTAAGAGTGAAAATAATAGTCCTGAAATTGCCCAAAACAAGAATGCTGATTCAATATTTGAAAGTAAGATAACCTTCTTTATAAAAACAGCTTCAGTACCGGAAAATAATAACGCTAAAAATCTGTAAAATAATGCTTGTGAATGATTTATCTTTTTTCCGAATAAAACAAACGTCCCTGTAATAATAAATAGAATACCAACAATGGCAAATAATTTCGGCATTTCTTTTAGCACAAGGATTCCCATAATAACAGCAATAACCGGTTTATAGCAATTAATAGGAGCCAATTCGGACAAATCACCGACAGAAAGTGCTTTTATTATAAAGTAATTACCCAATGCGCCAAGCACACCCATAATAGCAACATTAGTCAATAACATTGGATTTAGCACCAGACAGGGTAAAATTAGCAGACCAATTACTGTCAGCCCCAAATATGTATAAAAATTAATTACTGACGCTTTTTCGCCTGAATCTGTCAAAAGTTTCTGAAAAACATTCAGAAATGAATTTGAAAAGATCCTAGATACTACACCAAATAATAGATAGAACATACCTAATTACTCAAAAAAGTATATCTCTTGTATCAAACCTATAATTTTATTTAAGAAATTCTTATATTTAATTCTGTCTGCAGCTCCTGATAAAACAATATCAGCAATATCTTTGCATGGTTTAATATAAAAATCGGCTTTTTTGTTCGCATTTGCGTATATAATTTCAGCTGAATCGCCCAAACCTCTTTCTTCTGCTCTTACAAAGAATCTGGTACGCTTAATATTTTCCGGAATATCTACATAAATTTTGAAATTGAAAGCATCTCTTACTTTATCCGTTAATGTAAATAAACCTTCGGATATTATAATATTAGACGGTTTAGCCAAAGTATAATTGTCATATCTTATTGCGGTTCCGCTCATATCATACTTTGGAAGATAAGTTGCTTTTCCTGAAAGCAATTCATTTATATGTTTGCTCATTAACTCAAGTTCAAGCGCATTCGGACTGTCTAAATCATAATTTTTAGCAAATTCTGAAAAGCTTCCGGCTTCTTTTACCATTTCAGAACGATCATAGTAATAATCATCAGTATTCACCCTTGTAATAATATCAGGAATCCCAAATTCACTACCAAAAGATTCAATTGTCTCAATTAAATCCATTGTAATTGTAGATTTTCCGCTTGCAGTTTCGCCGGTTATCCCTATCGATGCCGGCATTTGAATTCTTCCTGATATATATGCCGCAATCTTCTTTATAACAATCGGTTTATATGACAAAAGAACTGAATTTGGAGTGTTCAGTTCTTTTTCAAAAATATTAAATAAATAATTTTCGAGCACATCAGACGAGTCTGATGTTTTTGATATATATTTTGTATCGTTGGAGTCACTTTTTGTATTAAAAATGTTCTGTAACATGTAATCTTTTTCTTTCTTGTTATATTATACACAATTCAAAACAAATAAAAAGATTTTTTGCTAATTTTTAAATAAAAGTTTACAATTTTTAAACATTTATACAGAAAAATATGTTATTACAAAACTGCACCATAAACATCAAGATAAATTATATAAATGTATACAATAAAAGATTATTGTGCTATGATTGTAAAAGTTGAGGGATGTTCCGGAATGAGCTATAAAATAATATCAAAAAAAGAGCTTTGCAGTAACCAGTTTGAGTTGGTTATTGATGCGCCCTATGTAGTCAGGAATGCTAAGGCCGGACAGTTTATAATACTGCGGGTTGAAGAAAATGGTGAAAGAATTCCACTCACAATTGCCGATGTTAACAAAGATAAAGGCGAACTAACCATTGTTTTTATGGCTGTCGGATATACAACTAAAAAATTAGCAGAATTAACAGTAGGTGATAGTCTTGTTGATTTAACAGGACCTCTTGGTAAACCTACACACATAGAAAAGTATGGTACAGTTATATGTGTTGCAGGCGGTTATGGCGCCGCACCATGCTATCTTATTTCCAAAGCTTTTAAAGATACCGGCAATAAGGTTTACATGATAATGGGCGCAAGAAATAAAGATCTTATTTTCTGGAAGGATAAAATGAAAACGGCTTGTGATGAGTTGTTTATAACAACTGATGATGGCTCTCTTGGTGAAAAAGGGTTCGTTACACAAGTACTGGAAAGAATTGTTAATTCAGAAAAAGTTGATTATGTAATTGCCGTAGGTCCCATGCCAATGATGCGGGCTGTCGCAAATATGACAAAAGATAAACATATATACACAGAGGCCAGCATGAATCCAATTATGGTTGACGGCACTGGTATGTGCGGAGCTTGCAGATTAACCGTCGGAGGAGAAACAAAGTTTGCCTGCGTAGACGGTCCTGATTTTGATGCTCATAAAATTGATTTTGATGAAGTGATTAATCGTTGTAAAATATATAAAGAAGAAGAAAAAAAACGAAGTGAAAATTGCAACTTGCTTAGTATGGTAAAATAAATATATAGGAGATTATTAGAATGGCTCAAGAAAAATTTATTCCGCTATGTCCGCTTATGAGCGTAGGTTCACAGGTTGAGATTGTATGTATGCAGGAAAACTGCGCATGGTATCTTAAAAATTATAAAATTTGTTCGGTCTACATGATGGCTCATAATTCAATGCTAGACGTTCAGGCTAAACAGAGAGCAGCAAAACAAGGATAATGTTACACTGTTAGTAGATTTTAAAGCCGGCGTTGAATATAAATCCAACCGGCTTTTAGTTTTTAATGGAGAAATAAAAATGAATAATACAGTAGTTATAGGTGCACAATGGGGTGATGAAGGAAAAGCTAAGATTACGGATTTGCTGGCAAGCAAATCAAATCTTGTTATTCGATATCAAGGTGGATGTAATGCCGGACATACAGTCGTAGTTGATGGAACTACATACAAATTCCACTTAATCCCCTCTGGAATTTTATATAAAGACACCACCTGTTTTATTGGTGCCGGTACTGTTATTCATCCGGAATCTTTTGAAAAAGAACTAAATGAACTTAAATCACAAGATGTAAATTTTCAAAATTTAAAGATTTCTCCATTAGCCACGATTACGATGCCCTATCATGTTGAAATTGACGGCTGGAGTGAAGCAAATTCAGGAAAGGGCAAAATCGGTACGACAAAACGAGGAATAGGTCCCACTTATACTGACAAAATGGCAAGATGTGCTTTTAAAATTCAAGACTTATATTCTTATGAAGCTCTCAATGCAAAAATAGATATGATGCTTCCGCTTAAAAATAAAATGCTTGAAAAAGTGTATGGTCTTGAGCCTTACACAAAAGAATGCATAATTTCAATGTGTGAAAAATATGCAGAACTGTTTAAACCGTATGTATGTTTCGAGTGGCAGGAATTACTGAATAGGCACAAAGACAAAACAATCCTCTTTGAAGGAGCTCAGGGCGTAATGTTGGATATAGATTACGGAACATATCCGTTTGTAACAAGTTCAAATCCTATAGGAGGTGGCGCAGCCACCGGAAGCGGATACGGTCCGACTATGATTAACAATGTAGTTGGCGTTGCTAAAGCATATGTAACAAGAGTTGGGGAAGGTCCTTTTGTTAGTGAGCTTACTGATGAAACCGGCAAAAAAATTCAAGAAACAGGACACGAATTTGGTGTAACAACAGGAAGGCCAAGACGTTGCGGTTGGTTTGATGCCGTTACTATGAGATACGCCGTTCTTGTAGGAGGGATTACCAAGGTAGCCCTCACAAAGATTGATGTTTTTGATGATTTTGATGAAATAAAAATTTGTACAGCATATAAAGACTACAGAAACGACAAAATTTACACTTCATATCCGACAGATATATTTATTCATAAATATTTAGAACCGATATACGAAACAATGCCGGGATGGAAAACAAAAATATCGGATATCAGAACTTACGAAGATTTACCGAAAAATACAAAAGATTATATTGCTAAAGTAGAAGATTTAATTGGGGCGCCAATAGGAATAATATCTGTTGGACCGGACAGAGAACAAACGATTTTTAGATAATTAATTTAATTCTCTTTGTTTTTATCTCTTGAATTATCTTTGAGAAAATATACAAAAGGAAGTATAAGTATAACAGCGACTGCATAATAACGGAAGGTTTCGACATAACCCCAAAGAGCCGCTTGCTGTCTGAGGAGTCCGTATATCTGGGCTTGCGCCATATGAACTGCTGTTGTCATGTCAACATTTGTTAGAAAAACAGAACTTAACGCACTAACACGTTCTGAAAATACCGAATTTGTATCAGTTAAACTTTTTACCATCATCATTTGATGTGCCTGAGAAAATCTGGCTATCATTGTTGTCGCTATCGAAGTACCGATTGCAGCACCTACGTTTTTGAACAAATTTTGCACCCCGGAAGCGTTAGTTTGAGCTTCATTTGGCAAAGTTGCACAAGATATATTTGCAAGCGGTACCATTGACAAAACCATTCCCATACCAAACACAAAGTTCGGCACAGCTATATTGGCAAGTGCTATATTTGTATTAATCTGCCCGAACAATAATCCGCCAATAGCCAATGTTACCAGACCTATAACAGTTACAGGCTTAATACCGAGTTTTATAACCAGCACGCCACTAATTAATGAAGCCATAAAACACCCTAAACCCCGGGGTAACATTGATAGACCGCTTAAAAATGAAGTATAACCGAGCAAAGATTGAAGCATTGATGGCAAAATAGCTGCAGATGACATTAATACTGCCATTAAAACAATTTGACCAGCCGTCCCAATCAAAAAATTATGATTTTTTAATATTGATAAATTTATCAAACCTGTACCGTACTTGCTTTTTTTCCTTTGTATATAAACAAAAGCCAAAAACGATATTGTTGAAACCGCAAATAGTTTACAAATCCATGCCGCATTAAACCAATCCGCATCGTTTCCTTTATCCAAAACTATCTGTAAAGTCAAAAGCCAAACCGCCAGAAAAAAGAATCCTGAAAAGTCCATTTTAATGTTTTGTTGTTTTTGAGAATATGGAGGTTCTTCTATAAATTGTTTTGTTAAATATAAACAAAGAATGCCGAAAGGCACATTTATAAAATATATAAACGGCCAAGACCAATTTTCAGTAATCCAGCCTCCGACAGAAGGTCCAAGAATCGGTGCCATAATTACACCCAATCCAAAAACAGCCATGGCTTGAGGAAGTTTTTCTTTGGGAAAAATTTCAAAAATAACTGCCTGTGCGATTGGCATTATTCCACCACCGCCAATTCCTTGAACGATTCGTGCAAATAACATCATCGGCATCGAATTTGCAAATCCGCACATTACAGATGCAAGAGTAAAAATGATTATACTTAGCATAAAATATTGTTTTCTACCTATAAGCCTGCTAAAAAAGTCTACGGTGGGAATTATTATACCGCTAGCTACAAAATAACTTGTTATAATCCATGTAGATTCATTATGACTTATAGAAAAAGTCCCTGCCATATATGGCAAAGCCACATTGGAAATCGTTTCATCAAGCGCAAACATAAATATAGATAACATAACGGGAATCATTGTTATCCAGGGATTTATTTTAAATTTCCATTCTTGAGCAACACTTTCCATCGGAACCTCTCGATTCCATATTAAAACACATATGTGTTGCAAATGCAACATGTTGTTTTAGCCACAATTAATTCAATTATACTTCAGCCAAACGTTTACCCAAATCAAAAGCATTTGCCATATCTTTCGGGAATTGCGTTTCTCTCACTGTTCGTTTATGTTTTTCATCAAATACGTCACAATCGTATTTGGAATAATCTAAAAATTGATAAGTATCATAAGCACATAAGGTTTCACAGTGACCATATATCATGTTGAGCGAAGTCTCATTGGCACCCAGAATAACGGGGTAATTTAATTGTTTTGCGAAGTCTTCAGGACAGTTCATTGTAAATATTAAGCCGACAGGAATTGTTCTTTTTAGCATTCGTTTCCAACCGCCATTATCATCTTTCATATATGTTCCGCCAGCAAAAAGCATTCTTTCCAATAAATTTCTGAACATACCGGTCGGATATGAATAGTAAACAGGACTACCTATAATAACCGCATCAGCTTGCAATATTTTTTCCAAAACAGGACGCAATTCGTCTTTTAATGCACACAACCCATTTGTGGTTGAGTTTTTTAGTTTGCAAGTGAAACAACTTACACAGCCACTATATTTGAGGTCAGAAAGGTTTATATATTCAACTTTAGCACCTACGGATTCAGCACCTTTCTTCGCTTCATTAAGAAGAGTTGCAGTATTAAAATTTTTTCTCGGACTTCCGTTTAAAACAATGACTTTTTTCATATAAATATCCCCCTAAATATCTACACTAAACTTATTTAGATGATAGCATAAATTTACACTATTTCACCGCAATTTACACGTTAAAAAATAAAACAAGTTTACAATACTTAACACAAAAGGCAATTTTCAATCTTCATTTGTTTTACATATTTATAAATCATTTTTATGAAAGGTGAAGTGTATGCAAAAAATATCATTTACTCCGAGCTACAACAATACAGTAGCATTCAAAGCTCCAAGAAATCAACGGAATTATGACCCGCAAGCAGGTGTGCCAATGCCAAAAAATGCTTCTGTTTCTTCATACAAAGCTGAAGAAGAAAAAGAAAATAAAAGGATACAAAAGATAGGTGCTTATTCACTGGTCGGACTTGCTCTTGGTGTCGGCATTTACGTTGCATCAAGCATGATAAGTCATAAAAACAACAGCCAATTACTTAAACTTCAGGCAGCTCTCACAGAAGCAGAATTAAAGAAAGTAAACGGAGAAGGCAGCAAAACCCTTCTGGATAATATATATGAAGATTTAACAAAAGATTTATCAATAAAGGATATGTCGTTACACCAGTCACTGGAATCAACAACAAAAGACTTGATTAATCAGGTTAAAAACTTCGGTGAAGTTGTTGCAAGAGGCGGCAAAGGAACGCATTCTATCCTTCTCTACGGGCCTCCAGGAACAGGTAAAACGACTTATGCAAAAGCTATTGCTAAAGAAATTCCGAATACAAGATTTGTTTCACTTGATATTACAAAAATGAAGAACGAATACCATGGCGTTACAGAAAGAAATATTAATGCCGTAATTGACAAAGTTTGTGAAGATGCTACAGCTATGCGGAAAAAATATGAGGAAGAACTCGCAAAAGTAATAGGAGAAGACATTGTAAAGAAAGGGGATAGGCAGGCAATTGAAAAAGCAATATTAGATGCTAAAGCGGCAGGTAAAACAGTTCCTGTTGAAGAACGCATTATAGTTTTCATAGATGAAATTGATTCAGTCATGATGGAAGATAAAAGCACCAGTGCAAAATTATCGAATGATATTTTAAATGAATTTAAAAAAGGCTTCACCGAAAAATTAGCAAAACAAGAAAACATAATTACGATGGGTGCAACCAACTTAGAAATAGATGCAAAGAAAGCTATGGCAGGTAACGGCAAAACTCTTGATAAACCTATGTTAGACAGATTTGCTTCAAAAATCAGAGTTCCGAACCCTGATGCCAAACAAATTGAAGACAAAATTATCAAATATTATAAAACTAAATCACTTGTGGACAAAGAACTTAAAGAGAAAAATGCAAGACTAACAAAACTTGCTCAGTTCCTTGCTAAAGAAGATCACGAAATGTCTTTCAGACAATTAGAGAACATATTTAGCCAAACAGCAAATTCAACTACCGGTTCGGGCAAAAATGTCAGAATAGATGACATTAAAAACACTCTTAAAAAGATGAAAGACGAATTCCACATGAATGATTCAGGGATAAATGCAATTTAATCTGATCAAATTGCAAAAATAACATAAAATTCTCTCATGCCATGCTTAAAAATTGCTTTACGGCATTTTTGTGGTACGATATTGTTATACAGTAATGGAGGAAGAGGATTTTGAGTCAGCAGAATATGTTTTCAGACGGCAAAATTGTGCCTGTAGATATAAAAGGTGAGATGAGAAAATGCTACATTGACTACGCAATGTCAGTTATTGTAGGTCGTGCATTACCGGATGTACGTGACGGTTTAAAGCCTGTCCACAGAAGAATCTTGTATGCCATGAACGAACTCGGAATGACTCCTGACAAACCTTTTAAGAAATGTGCACGTATAGTCGGCGAAGTTTTGGGTAAATACCATCCTCACGGTGACAGTTCCGTATATGAAGCACTGGTAAGACTGGCGCAAGATTTTAATACAAGATATCTTGTAGTTGACGGGCATGGCAATTTCGGTTCCGTTGATGGCGACGGAGCAGCTGCAATGCGTTATACAGAAGCTCGTATGCATAAAATTACAACTTCTATGCTTGCAGATATTGACTGTGAAACTGTTGATTTTGAACCCAATTTTGACGGCTCATTAGAAGAGCCTTCTGTTCTTCCTGTTAGGTTGCCGATGCTGTTATTAAATGGTTCATCTGGTATTGCTGTAGGTATGGCTACAAATATTCCGCCTCACAATCTCTGTGAAGTTGTTGACGGAACAATAGCGCTTATTGATAACCCCAAAATTACTGTTGAAGGTTTAATGGAATATATAAAAGGGCCTGATTTCCCGACAGCTGCTACAATTATAGGTTTGAATGATATTAAACAGGCCTATGAAACCGGCAGAGGCTCAATTAAAATGTCCTCAGTGGCTACAATCGAAGAAATACCCGGTGGAGCAGGACGGCAGGCAAGAACTGCAATCATTGTTACCGAAATTCCGTATCAAGTTAACAAGGCTCAATTAATTGAAAAAATTGCAGATTTGGTAAAAGAAAACCGAATAAACGGTATTTCGGACCTTCGTGACGAATCTGACAGAGAAGGTATGAGAATCGTTATTGAACTTAAACGTGATGCTAAACCGGAAGTCGTTAAGAATAATTTGTTTAAATACACACAATTGTCAACAACTTTTGGTGTAAATATGGTTACACTGTGTGGTAAACAGCCAAGATTGCTCAATCTTTATGAAGTTTTAAACGAATTTGTAGAGCATAGGGTTGAAATTGTTACAAGAAGAACCATTTACTTCTTGAAGAAAGCAAAGATAAGAGCTCATATTTTAGCCGGGTTATTGATTGCATTGGGTTCACTGGACGAAGTTATCGAGCTTATCAAAAAGTCCAAAACAACAGATGATGCAAGAGATGGTTTGATGAGCAGATTCGGACTGGATGTCGACCAAGCAAATGCTATTTTGGAAATGCAATTAAGAAGACTGACAGGTTTGGAACAAGAAAAAATTAAAGCCGAATATGATGATTTAATAAAGAAAATCGCAGAGTATGAAGAAATACTTGCTGACAGACAAAAAGTTTTAGATATTATCAAATCTGAACTTCTTGAAGACAAAGAAAAATACGGAGATGACAGAAAAACGCAAATTCTTCCGGAGCAAGGTGAAGTTACGATTGAAGATTTAACTCCGAATACTCCTATGGCTGTATTTATAACACACCAGGGATATTTAAAGAGAATTGCGTTGGATACGTTTGAACGCCAAAATCGTGCCACAAGAGGAAAAGCCGGTATGAAGACCAAAGACGATGATGATATTCAGCACTTCTTTACTGCAATGATGCATGATAAAGTTCTATTCTTCTCATCAAAAGGTATTGTGTACAGTCTTAATGTTTACGATTTCCCTGAAGGCGGACGTCAATCAAAAGGCTTGCCTATCGTAAACGTTCTTCCTATCGAACAGGGCGAACAGATTACAGCGGTTGTTCCGGTAAGTAATTTCTCGCACGACTTAAATCTTATTATGCTTACGCAAAAAGGATTTATTAAGAGAATTGAACTTGATAATTTCGCAAATATCAGAAGAAGCGGTATTATTGCCATTTCTCTTGAAGAAAATGACAGATTGAACTGGGTTAAACTTGCAAAAGGAAACGATGAAATTATAATAGGTACTTCTTGCGGTATGGCAATAAGATTCCCGATTGAAGACTTAAGACCGCTGGGGAGAAGCGCTAGAGGAGTGATTTCAATGAAACTCAGGGCTGCGGATACAATCATTGGCTGTGATATAGTTCCTAAGAATTATGACGCAGATCTGCTTGTTGTAACTTCTGACGGCTTCGGAAAACGTACCAAATTAAGCGAATTCCGTCCGCAAAACAGGGGCGGAATAGGTTTGATTGCAACTAAGTTCAAATCAAGTATGTCAAGATTAGTTGCTCTGACAATAGTTGAAGAAAAAGATGAAATTATGCTTGTAACCTCTAACGGAATTGTTACAAGAATAAAGGCCGGCGATATTTCTTGCCAAGGAAGACCTGCAACAGGAGTAAGAGCACAAAATCTTATAGATAATGATACCGTTGCATCTGTTAATAAGATAGTTAACTGCGACAAAGAAGATGATGACTATGATCCGGCAGAAGGCTCGTGCGCTATGCAAGAAGCAGAAGCAATAGGTGAACAAACTTCGCTTTTAAATGATATTGATACAGACGTACAAAATTAATATATTACTATTATGAGGATTTAATAAATGGAAACAAAAATTGAAAAACTCCCGGAAAACGTTGTTAAAGTAGAAATTGAAGTTCCGGCAAAAGAAGCAGTCGCATACTATAATGATGCGGCAAAAAAATTAGCACAGTATGTTAATATCCCAGGATTCAGGAAAGGAAAAGCACCAAGAAATGTTGTAGAACAAAATATAGGTGAGGAAAGAATTAAACATGAAGCTCTTGATTCTGCGCTCCCAAGAATTTTTTCAGAAGTTATAAAATCAAATAATTTTGATGTTGTTGCTCAACCATACGTTGAGTCATACAATTACCAAATAGGAAGCGATTTAAAAATTGTTGCGAAACTTGAACTAAGACCTGAGGTAACTATAGGGAAATATAAAGGATTGACTGTAGATGTTGAAGGGTACAAAACGCCGAAAGATGCATTACAAAAATCAATTGATAATTTACTGGAGCAAGCTGCAACTCATGTCGTTGTAACAGACCGAAATACTGAATCAAACGACATTATTATGTTTGATTTTGAGGGATTTGTTAACGGAGAAAAAATTGAACACGGAGATGCAAAAAACTATACACTTGACCTGGCACATTCAAGTTTTATTCCGGGTTTTGCTGAACAGCTTGTCGGAAAACCACTAGGGGAAGAGTTTGATATTAATGTTACATTTCCTAAAGAATATCATGAAAAGAAACTTGCCGGACAACCGGCCATATTCAAGTGCAAAATAAATGAAATTAAAATGAAAGTTTTACCTGAGTTAAATGATGAATTTGCACAAAAAGTAGGACCGTTTAAAACTGTTGATGATTTGAAAGCTGATATTCAGGCATATCTTGATAAACAAAAAGAAGATATAGACAGAACAAACTCTGAAAAAGCTGTATTTGAAAAAGTGGTTGAAGGTGTAAAAGTTGATATTCAAGATTCAATGATAAACAGAGAAACAGATGAATTAATTGCAGAATACAAACAAAAACTTCAAATGCAGGGATTTACCTGGGAACAAGCACTGGAAGCGCAAGGATATGATTCTATCTATAATGATTTGAAAGAAGATGCTAAAGTACGCGTTAAAAATTCACTCGTTGTTGATAAGATAGCCAAGCTTGAAAATATTACTGCTTCCCAGAGTGATTTTGGTCACAAGCTAGCAGAAATGGGGCAAGCATACGGTATGGAGCCGGGTACTCTGATTAAACAATTATCCCAGACTCCGGGAATACTCAATGCCGTATCTCAGCAAATAATTAACGAAAAAGTTACAAGATTTTTGGCAGAAAACAATACTGTAAATCTGAAGTAATGATATATTGAAATAGATGAAAACAAAGAGCGGAACATAATTAAATTACGTACCGCTCTTGTTTTATGAATAAAGTTTTAGACTACTTGCCGTTAACCATTTCCTTAAAGCCTTTACCAGCAGAGAAAACAGGAACTGTTTTTGCAGGAATTTTAATTGCTTTTCCGTTTTGAGGATTTCTACCATTTCTTGCAGCTCTCTTACGAGGTTCCCAAGTTCCAAAACCGACCAAAGTTACTTTCTTTCCTTTTGCAACTGTTTTCTCAACAGTTTCAACTAAAACTGATAATACTTCATTGACTTCTTTTTGAGAAATTTTCGATTTTTTTGAAATTTCTGCTACTAATTCTTCTTTGTTCATATTAGAACTCCTTTCTTATTACCGTAACAATTATAGCAATTAAAATAAATATTGCAAGTACTTAATTGGGCCAAAAGCTTGACACAACAACCATTGAAACGCAACACAAAATGTAGGACCAAATAATAGTCATACTTCTAAAGGGAAATGTATTATTAATTTGTCTGATATTTAATCTTTTATATTTATAATGCTTCCTTTTTGGTCTTCATCAAATTCGTATGCCATCTGTATTTTTTCAGTCTTTTGAGTTTTTTTCAATTCATTTTTAACGTCTTCTATACGTTCTTTCATAAGTTCAATATTTCTGCTTTCCTTTTCGCGTATTTCATCAACTATAGAATCAGCTGTTTTTTCCTGCTCAGGAGTAAGCTCAAGATACCGGCGCATGCATTTGCAATTAAGAAATATAGGCTCACGTGATTTTATCAACGTAATTGCATCGTCAAAATCTTCATTTTCTATTAGATTTAGTATATCGTCAGCTCCATTTTTCAACTGTTCATATTGCAGCATAAGCTGTTCAAATTGTTTGTCATCACGCATCCGCACCACCTTCACCGAGATTTTCATTTTTTTCCGCATGCTCTTTCATTACATCTTCAACAGACGATATACCACTTTGTATTTCAATAGCTTTTTGAAATCCCCAGCGAATATTAATCATATCTTCAAGCACCTCGTCTATAAGCCCCGAATTTCTTGAAACGTTTGCTTTTATAAGCTTCATTGCCATTTTATTGTACAACCGGAAAAGAGCTTTTGATACATCATTACCATTTTCCAAATCAATTGTACGCATGAGTTCCCGCACTATCTTTCTGGCGGATTCAATATTTGCAGAACGCTCAACTAAGTTTTTTTCTTCAATGGCAGTTTTTGCTTTTTGCAAGAACTGTATTGCTCCGTCAAAAAGCATTATCATCAACTTTTCCGGAGTTGCTGTTGTTATATTACTTGTTTGATATTGTTTTATATATTTATTGTACGGATTTATAGGCATTTATACCTTCTTATTCACAAATATACCTGACGCCATATTTAGTCTTTTCACAAGCTCCTGCAATTCGTTTCCCGATATAGTTTCAATCATTTTATCGGTACCACTATCGTATAATTCTATTATATCATCTTTTGCATTTAATTTAACATAAAAATCTTTATTTGGGTCATCTAAATCTTCTATATTAAATTCTTCGTTATATTCTTCCTCTGTCGTCGGTTCTTCAACAAGTCCATCCTGAAACTCATCATCTTCTTTTTTTTCTTGTTTCGACTGCCTGTTACCTTCTTCTTCCTCGTCCTTTTCTCTAACAGCTCTGTTCGTTTCAAGATTCTGCACTTGTTTTGAATTATTGGAAGGGTCAGATTGGATTGCCTGTTCCGAACGATTTGTATATTCAGCAGAAGTTGACTCCTTGAGCGCTCCCGTATTAGACATTGACAAGCCGTCCATTCCCATCGCAAAAGTCTCCTTTAAATATTGTATACCACTGTTATTATATTATGATATAATCAAACTGTACACATCATTTAAAAGAAGGGTAATTTGATGAGTAAAAGTTTATATCTTGGTTTTATGGAAAAGATGCTTGCATTTCCGCTATGGATTAAGCAGTCAATTTTTCTTGGATTGTCAAAAGATTTGACTACATATTTGAGTAACGAATTTTTGGATGTAGAAGAAGGTGAGTTATTTCATATTTATAAACCTGAACTTTCAGAACTCGGCCAAAATGAACTTTTTACAAAAGAATCCAAGTTCGATGAAAGCATTTACTCTTTTTTAAACTGTTGCTCTCAAGGGATGTCGCTTATTGAAATTGCAATAGAGAATAATTTTACAATGGAAGAAGTTTCAAAAGCATTTACGTTTTGCAAAACATCGGGATTTTTTTCAAAAGACGTTCCAAAACTTGTTGCCGCAATAGCCGGTTTTATAGCTGGAAAGTACAGAACCGGTGAATATTTCATACGGGCCGGAAAAATGACGATTGAACAGCTTGATGAAGTACTTACTAAACAGCAAGAAATGAACCAGTCAGGTAAGCACGTATTTATAGCGGAATTAATGGTTCAAATGGGTTTTGTCAGAGAAAGAGATGTGAAAAGTATTATTTTTATGAAAGAAGAAGCCGGTAAAAGATTCTCCTTGAATTCTGACGAAGTGCCATCTATATATATGGAAAGAGAAAATTTTGACATAAGAGTAGAAAACACAAGATTAAAAGAAGAAAATGATATTCTGAAACAAAAGATGGATGCACTTTTGACTTTTATCAAAGAACACAAAGAGGGTTAAGTTGAGAGTTGAGTATATTCGTGACGGATTATTGGAGGAGTTTCACGAAGGGGTTATTCAGTTTTATAATGGGAAAATACACGACAAAACCCCATATTATCTTCGCTCATGCGCTAAACCACTTCAATCGAGTTTGATCATAGATAATAAAATAGATTTTACTCCGGAAGAATTGGCTTTTTGTTCCGGTTCACACGCAGGAGAAGAATGTCATATTAACATAGCAAAGAAAATTTTAAATAAACTCGGCTTAGATGAACAGGTTTTAAAATGCGGGAAGCATCCTCCCTTATCAAGGACTATGCAGGATAGAATGCTCCTAAAAGGAGAAAATTATTCTGAAATTCACAACAATTGTTCCGGCAAACATCTTGGATTCTTAGCGCTTTGCCTTGCAAAGGGATGGGATATTGAAACATACTACGAACCAAAACATCCTCTTCAGCAAGCCATAAAAAAGAAAATTTACGAGTTATGTGAAATACATTTTAGCAACAATTATCCTGTTACAACTGACGGATGCGGAGTTCCGATTGTTTCAATGCCTTTAAATAATCTGCTTATCGGATACAAAAATCTAGTCAGAGAATATCCGCAAATAACATCAGCGATAATGAATAATCCTTATATTTACGGCGGAGAAAACAGGCTTGATACTGAAATTATCCAAAACAGCATTAATCTTATTGCAAAAGTTGGTGCTGGCGGTTTATGTGTCGCATACAATACCAAAATTAATGACGGTTTTGCGGTTAAAATAAATGATGCTTCAACAGAAGCAAGACGAATTGCCGTCTTAGAAGTTATTAACAGGTTTGGTTGGGCAGAAATACCTTATGATAATACAATTAAGACCCTCAGCGGAAAAATTGTAGGAAAAATAACCGTAAAATACTAATTTTTTATTGTAATTCTCTCTAAAGCACGAACGAATTTCGTAGGCAAATTCTCATTCGGATTGATTGATCCAACAAGAATTGTTTTGCAGCCAAGCAATTTACCGGCAAGAATGTCTGTTAAAGGTCTGTCACCAATCATAACAGCTTCATACGGTTTTACACCAATCGTTTCTAAATACTCACCCATGATTTTAGGGTTCGGTTTATTTGCGTTTCCAATGACTTTACAAGGTGCAATTTTACTTGCATTTTCTATATATTTATCGCTTTTATTGTTGGAAATTATTACCGTCTCGAAATCTTTTTCAAAATTTTTAAACCATTCGAGCGTTTCCGGAAGTAATCTGCCGGATTTTGAAATCATCAATGTACTGTCCAAATCAAACATAAGACATTTGATTCCCTGTCGTTTCAGCACATCAAAATCGATTTCATAAACATTTTTTAAATTATAATCCGGCTTGATAAACATTCTAATCTCCGCATGAGCAGGTGTTTAAATTAAGGTCCGCTTCTTCATTCTTACAACTGTTATCTATATTTACCACACCTTTTATTCCTACGGTCCTTGCAAGTGCATACTCATAAGATTGAGGGCTTCTGACGAGTTTTACCCATAATTCATTGTTTGTATTAGCAATTTGCAAATCTTCACCAATATCATTTTTTATTTCTGTCACCTGGGTAATAAAACTTTCCGATGGAGTAATTATTTCAATATCTTCATTTTTTTGAAACTTATTTTTGGTAATTATTTTATAAAAGTCGTCTCTTTTATCATGAAATTCACACAAAAAGTCAGCGCCAGCCAAGCCCTTTGAAATATCATAGCTATAACCATCGGATGGATAGCCTTCTCCCAAGTAAAATCCGGTAGTATAACCTCTGTTACCAACTTTTAATAATTCTTGGAAATAAGGCTCCATGTCAGCATCAGGATTTTTAATAACCCTATCTATAGCCTCTCTGTATGCTTTTGCAGCTGCAGAAACGTAATAAAGGCTTTTTGTCCGTCCTTCTACTTTGAAAGAATCAATACCGGCATCAATCATTTCTTTTAAGTGCTTGACCAAGCATAGATCTTTTGTTGAGAGGATATGCGTGCCTTTATCGTCCTGAATAATATCCTGGTATTGTCCCGGGCGAGTTTCTTCAAGCAGTTTATAACTCCACCTGCATGGCTGAGAACAATTACCGGAATTGGCTTTTCTTTCACCTTGTGTCATATAATCACTCAAAAGGCACCGTCCGGAAAAAGAAACACATTGCGCACCATGGATAAAACATTCTAACTCCATATCCGGAACTCTTTGTTTTATTTCTGCAACATCCTTGATTGATAGCTCTCTAGCCAAAATACATCTTGTTGCGCCAATATCCTGCCAAAACTTTACAGACTCATAATTCAGAATATTAGCTTGCGTTGAAACATGAATTGGCACATTTGGCATATATTTTTGAGCCAACTTCATAATCCCTGGGTCACTTATAATGAGGGCATCCGGATTAGAATCCACTATTCTATCCATAGCATTTTCAAGTGATTTTATATCACTGTTAAAAGCAAAAATATTCAGGGTTAAATACGCTTTAGCTCCCATACTGTGAGCAGTATCTATCGCAGTTTTAAGGTTATCAAGAGTTATCAGCTCTCCCTTGCGCATTGCCCTTAAACTAAAATCAACGACACCAAGATAAACAGCATCTGCGCCATATTTTATTGCATACCTTAATTTTTCAATATTGCCTGCTGGCATTAAAAGTTCCGGTTTGTTCATAAAATGATTTTAGCATAAAAACTGCGGTGAAATTAATTTTAATATATCGGCATTAATTTAAAAATAGCTCAGCAACTTGCAAATATATATATTTTTTGCTATAAAACTAATGTTAAATACATTTAAATCAGACCGAAATATAAATTAAAAATGGGAAGGAATTTTTATGCAAATCACACCAATCAATAATACAGCAAATTTTAAAGGGCTGGATACATGTCAAGTCATCACCCCAAAAGCCACAAAGCTGGTCGCAAAAGAATTACCGAAATTAAAAGAATTAGGCAAAAATTATAATATTACTTTATACTCCGAATATGACTTTTGGGGAAAAACAGAATACTTAACTGCATTTGTTAATCACTTGGGAGAAAAACCGGGGATTTGGCGCATACTTTTTGGTAATAAAGGGAAAAAAACTGTTACAGCTGATTGCTGTGATTCTGTTACAGAACTGGTCGACAATGCTATTGCAAGCTTGAATAAAAAATAATCTGATATTAATTTGTCATTCTGACATACCCAATAGACTTACACGATTAAAACCATCTTGCCCCCAAACCAAGACAGCGAATTTGATATTTTTCATTTACCCCTAGCAAAAAATATTTTTACGTGTTTTTATTTATACAGTTAATTTGAATCTTAAATGTATACTATGATTAAATCAATTGGTATTTATCAGAAGAATAATTCATATAATATCAAGTTAGGCTCTAGCAATCCTGTTTTTCGTGCAACAAAAGGCAATAATATAAATTCAACAACAAGAATTAAATATCTTACTAAACGCTTGGATAATGTATTGCGCATTCAGACAAATGCAGATTGTTTATCAAGTTATATAAAATATATTCCAAAAGGTGTTCGTACTGAAGAAAAAATCAAAAAATTAGAATTTTTGTTTCAATGTTCGAAATTTTTCTCAAGAATGCCTTTTAGTGAAAAAAGATTTGGCAAGAATTTTGATTTTGCTATCATGGCAAATAATTTGTCTGAAAAAGTTACAAAATTAATAAACGAAGGTATTAATTTAGAAAAAATATTAAAACAAATTGAGCATTATTATACAGATTTTACGGATAAATATAGGGAAAAAGAGCTTTTTTATCATACAGGTTACAGAGGAGTAAGTGCAGGAAATCATCCTTCTGATGATGCGATTACACCATTTACCGAAGATACATACGGAGAAAATTATTTTAAGAGACTTGCTGATAGTACCAATAATAGAATCCCTCCTCATTATGGTTTTACACCGACTAAAATATTTATGTATACGTTTTGGCATGGCAGATTACAGCACCCAAATTCTGAGCAAGTTGATAAAAATATGAAAATTATTTCTGAAAATTATAAAATATTTCAGTCAATAGTGGAAAAATATCAAAAAACAAAAGTTTTAAATGCGATAGAAATAGAACAAGCTGATAACATAATTGCAGAGATATATTATCTTATTGCCAATACCTGTCCTTTTCATCACGGTACAAATGGTATATGTGATATATTAATGAGAGGTCAATATGCTGCTCTTGGAATAAATAAACCACATATAAAATGCGGGGTTAGCCTTGATTTGGAAGCTTTTTGCATGAATTTAGATGAATATAAATCAGAATGGAACAATCTCTTTGAAAAATAAATTTATATTTAAATAAGTAGTAGGTTTTAAACTCAACAAAAACTTTTTTGAGTACAAAAGTGTGCAAGAATGGTGCAAAGATTGAGTAAATAAGTGCAAGAAAAGTCACTTTTGGGGTAGTTTCAGGCAACTCGCTTCCGACCTTTTTAAATTGGCAAAGGCTGGATTGCTTTGGGCGGGGTAAATCTTTTCGCCCTCGCAATGATGAAAAATATATTTACCCCTCCCGACTCAAAGGTGACATTAAAATACACAAAAAAATCCAACACAAACACCCACAAAATCAGACAGGCATTGACAAATGTCAATGCCTGTCTGATTCGGAGAGGGCGGGATTCGAACCCGCGGTAGAGTCACCCCTACAACGACTTTCGAGGTCGTCACCTTCAACCGCTCGGACACCTCTCCATTGATTTCATTATACTTCAAAAGTTTTGTTTTTTAAATTATCTTGCAAATATGCCGGTTATTGAACACTAATGACTTTATTCGCCAATATATTCATATTTTTGATCCTGATTTTGCGGTTGAATAGTAGGTTGAGCCTGCATAGATTGATTTATCACAGTAGTAAAATCAGCAAGATTATAAGCATTATAAAAATGCCCGCCGGTCGTTGAAGACAAACATGCCAGCGCTTTTGAATTTGATGACACCAAAACAACGTCTATATGTACATCTGAGCGTTTTTGCATAAGTTTCTTTGCGAATGCACAAGGGTCACCGCCGCAGTTTTCTCCGCCATCAGTTATCAATACGATTTTCTTCGGTGTTGTTGTATCAAAACCTGCAAAATCCTGATAAACTGTTCTGTCCAATCCGTATACAAGCGGAGTTGCACCACCTAATCTCACAGAATTCATTCCGACAAGCAAATTATTTATATTAACAGATGTAATCGGTGCGACTTGTTTCGTTGAAGCACATGCGCCTTTCGTTGAACCAAGACATCCTTTTTCGGTAACAACTTTAAATTTATTCCCTTGTTTAACAATTTTTTTAACATCTTGTACTGTCGAAGTAAAGGGATTTGTTCCATTATAGTCATGTCCGAAGACTCTAAATCCAACTTTTGTTGAAGCGGGAATTTGTGCCAAAATCTGCGACATACTGCGTTTTGCCACTTCTATCCAGTTAGACATACTACCAGAATAGTCCATTACAAATTCAATAATTTCAGCCGAAACTGCATTTACCTGATTTGTTTGAACATAAGTTCCGGCTTGGTAATTATTATAATAATTGTTATTTACAGGTTGTACCGTATTTTGTATCGGATATTGCTGTACTGCATTAACCGGTGCAGAAGTATAATATGTCTGGTTAACGGTATTAGCCGGAGAAGTAATAATTTGTCCGGATTGATTTTTAACTGTTCCTGATGTATTTACGGTATACTTGGCACCAAAAGATATACATGTCGTTGCTGTTAAAAGTAATAGCGTTAGAATAATTTTTGGTTTATTTATCATAAATTTACCTTTAATATATTTACCCACCATAAATTTACCCCTTAAAAGTAACTTTATGAAAGTGTTTCTTGCCTTTCTTAATTTTTAAACTGTTTTTCAAATCATTTTGTTCATATTTTTTATCAAGAGCAGAAACAGGTTCATCATTAACACTGACTCCGCCCTGCTGAATTAATCTTTTTGCCTCGCCTCTGCTTTGTGCGAAACCGCATTTTATTAACAAGTTCAAAATATCAATTTTCCCGTCTTCAAAATCAGCTTCTGTAAGCTCGGTTGTCGGCATATTCTCACAATCTCCGCCTCCGCAGAATAACGCTCTCGCCGATTGCTGTGCTTTTTCTGCTTCATCCTTGCCGTGTATCATCATTGTTAATTCATAAGCTAAGATTTCTTTCTTTTCATTTATTCTGGAATCTTCCCAATTATTCATTTCTTCAATTTTTTCAAGCGGAATAAATGTCAAAAGTTTTATACATTTCATAACGTCAGCGTCATCAACATTTCTCCAATATTGATAAAATTCAAACGGAGAAGTCTTATTTGGGTCTAACCAAACAGCACCTTTTGCTGTTTTACCCATCTTTTTACCTTCACTATTCATCAGTAGAGTAATGGTCATTGCATATGCATCGTCACCGGTTTTCTTACGTATAAGTTCAGTTCCCGCAAGCATATTACTCCACTGATCATCACCGCCGAACTGCATATTACAGCCGTAATTGTTATGCAAATGATAAAAATCATAAGCCTGCATAATCATATAATTGAATTCCAAAAAGCTCAAACCTTTTTCCATTCTTTGTTTGTAACATTCGGCTCTGAGCATATTATTAACCGAAAAACAAGCTCCGACTTCTCTTAATAGCTCAACATAATTAAGTTTTAAAAGCCAATCTGCATTATTAACCATAATTGCTTTGTCTTCACCGAATTCTATAAACTTTTCCATCTGCTTCTTAAAGCATTCACAGTTATGCTGAATAGTTTCAGTAGTCATCATTGAGCGCATATCCGTTCTGCCTGAAGGATCACCAACGTGGCCGGTTCCTCCGCCAATCAGGACAATCGGCTTATTCCCGGCCATCTGGAGTCTTTTCATAAGGCAAAGCGCCATAAAATGCCCTACATGAAGCGAATCAGCTGTCGGGTCAAAACCTATATAAAATTTCGCTCCGCCATTATTTATGAGTTCCCTTATCTCATCATTGTCTGTAACCTGTGCGATTAAACCTCTCGCTTCTAATTCTTCAAATATTTTCATAAATTCTCTATATTTCCTTTACTTTTTAAACAACTGTAATGTATCTTTGGCAACTTTTGTTGTATCTTGAACGACTTTTTCTATTACTTCCGGTTCTTTCAGTTTTTGTTTTTGGTGTGCCCATATTCCGGTTATTATAGTGAATAAAATCAGAGGAACAGGTGTTAAAAGTAGTCCTATTAAATTTCGACGTGTTTCTTTTTGTCCTTGTTTAAATATCTTCATTACATCATTAATATCAAACGGATGTTCCTCATCATAGATTCCGGCAAGATCCCGTTCTTCAACATAATAACTGAAGTCACAATGTTCTCTGCGAACTTTATCTGCCGCATTTACCGGCTGTTTTAATACAGCCACCTTTACTCCGTTTTCTTTTTCTTTTGAGGACCATGTAACAATATCATATCCCATTTGATCTAAATAATCGTCATACGAACGCCCGTCTTTATCAAAAAGGGCTTTTGTCTGCAAAGCATCCTCGATTTGATTAACAACTTTTTTCTGTGAATCATTAAAATCTTTCTGATGGTAATATTGACCAAATCTTACATTACTAACGGGTGATATATTCATTTAAGTCCCCTTCCTTTATTTATACCAAACTTATCTCCATTTTCTCGCATCATTATGTAATCGCACCAAATAATATCTGCTTTATGTAATTAAAATTTACCAATAACTGTATTATAACAAGTCCTACAAAAATATATTCAAACAACCTATAATTATAGTCCCTTATCACAAAACTATCAACATTACCATTCATTACAAATCTTATCTGCTCGGCATCAAACTCTGCTTGAGATTTTTTACGTTCAATATATTCTTTACAAAATACTTCATTGCCAAAACTATCTTTTATAGCCAATTTATAGAATGTGACTTTCCCATAACGTCCAGTTCTAAAAATTTCTTCTACATCAACATTAGTAATGTTTTCTAATGGTAGAACCTTCTTTATTTTGTATTTATTTAAGAACAATACTTTTTCAAGAATTGAAAAATTTCCTGTAGTATTATTCAATAAACTTACTTTTGAACCCGGCAAAAAAGAAACAAACATTCCGAATACAAAAGTCAATGCTAACACAATGGACTCAAACAGACCCAAATAACCGAAAACTTTAATATTTGAGAGCCAAAAGTCATGACCAAAAATCAAGACTATATCAATATAAACTAGAAACAAAAAAATAACGGCCGAAACAATCTTCGGTGTAAAAAACAATAATTTTGATTCAGTTATATGTTTTTGACTAATCAATTAATTGTCTCCTTAACTCTTGCTGTTATCACTGATGCTATTACAAGGCAAACAGCTCCTATAATGAATGTGTATTCCCAGTGGTAATTTATCCCTGCGCCCTGAACCTCAAAAACGCATTTATTGATAAACCAAGAAACGAGTGTACATACAAAAACCTGCGGACCTGCAATAAATATGTTAAATATTCCCATAACCGAGCCTTCAGTTCCTGGTTTTATATAACGTGATAGCATAGCGAAAGGAAGTGCACAAATGCTTGCCCAGCCGATACCAGAAAAGCCCATCAAAACAGCAACCGCAACCGGATTCGTAGTAAATGCCATACCTAAAAATGCTATTGCCATTGAGAGCATAGATATAATATGAACTTTTTTATTACCAAGTTTCCCGGCAACAATACCGATTGGAATAGCAACTAGAAAACATACAAGGTTAAATATAGCAAAACATATTGATGAAAAATTTGTACCTGCAAGCACCAAGCTATCATAAGATGCTTTAACAGCTTCATTTACCCCAGATAAATCAGGTACTCCAAAAACGGTATGAACAGCATACTGCGTAAAATATATCATCATGCACATATTTCCTATCCAAGTGAAAAACTGCATCCAGCAGATTTTACCGACTTCCGGAGAAAGTGCAAAAAAGTCTTTCAGTGATTGTATGAAATCGAATTTTTCGGTTTTTGACTCACTATTTTCTCCCCTTTTTACCCCCTCTTTTATAAACATACAAGTCCAAATCATACCAAGGGTGAAGGCTAGTGCCGCCATTACAAATTGGGCAGGGATTGACATTTGATAATGAAATGCCCATTTTAAAAATGGTGCTGTTGCGGCTGCAACAACAGAACCCAAACCTATTGCCAGGCTTATGTATGCATTTGCAAGTGAGTGCTGTTCCGGTGGCACCACATCAGGAACAAGAGCTCTATAAGGACCTTGCGCAATATTAACACATGCATCAAGTATCCAAATCATAACAGCTGCAAAAAACAGTGCTGCCAATGCAGGAAGGGATAAATGTAAATGTGCTGACAGCCAATTCACTATCAACTCAGAATTAGGAAGCGCAATCAATGCAATTGCAGACAATAAAGCCCCACCAAGCAGATAAGGTCTGCGCCTTCCGAATGCAAGTTTCGTTTTGTCGCTCAGAGCACCAACTAATGGCTGAACAACCATTCCGGTAAACGGCCCGGCAAGCCAAATTAAACCAAATATAAAAGGAGATGCGCCTAAGTTTTCCGTAACAGGACCAGACAAGATTATTCTCATCTGCCATGCAAACTGTAATCCAAAAAATCCTATTGCAAAACTTATAAACTTAGCTGCAGTAAACTTCTTTAAGACATTATCTTCCATTTACCCTCCTTTTTAAACCTTAACGACAACTGTAATTATACCATAAATTAAAATGAATCACCGCTAGTTTTACATAATGTATATATCCTTTTGTGGAATGAAAAATAACAGCTAGTGCACAATAATTAATCCAAGGAGGAGAATATTATGAATATAGAAAATTCACAGACAAAATACAATTTAATAAATGCTTTTGCGGGAGAATCTCAAGCCGTTATGCGGTATTTAATTTACGCAAAACAAGCAAAAAAAGAAGGATATGAAAAAATTTCAGCTGTTTTTGAAGAAACAGCCGGAAACGAAAGGGAACATGCAAAATTATTTCTTAAATTAATCCCACAGGCGGAAAAACTCAGAGTAAATGCGGATTATCCATTCATATTCGGTGATACAAAACAAAACCTAAAATCAGCTTCGCAAGCCGAATATGAAGAATGTGAAAAAATATACGCAAATGCAGCAAATATTGCCAAAGAAGAAGGTTTTATGGAGGTACACCAGCTTTTTTCAAATATTGTACAAATAGAAAAACGTCATGCGTACCGATATGAAATACTTTTAGAAAATCTTACCAATGGAACTTTGTTCAAAAAAGAAGAACAAACACAATGGATTTGCAGAAAATGCGGCAATTGCCTGATTTCAAAACAGGCACCGGAAAAATGTCCAGTTTGCTCGCATCCGCAAGGATACTATGAAATCTTTACAGAAAGATTTTAAGAATTGTTGATATAACGTATTATATCTAAAATTATATCATTACTAAAACTCTTTAATAGCGATATTTTTATTGATTAAAATGTAAACAAATGTAACAGTTTTTACATTTATCCCTAAAGTTTTCAAAAAAAATGCCGTAATAGTACATGGGAAGACAAATAATTTACCAGGTTTGGGAAAAATTTTTAATCAAAACAAAATATTCATTACAATATTAATTTCTCTCCTTATCCACTTTCCCCGTGGAACAAAGCAAGGATTGAAGGGATCCCCTTCGGTCCTTTACTTTTTTAATTAGTTAATAAACAAATTCCTCAACTTAATCGTTACTCTGAATCAATTTTTTAACTTTGATTGAATAATCCTTGCAGCAGAATGCAGTATATCCACACTCGCAGAAAATGGCGGTGCGTAGGTTAAATCCACATCCAAAAGGTCTTTTACCTCCATATTATTTGCGAGCCCAACAGATATACTGTCGATTTTTTTATCGGCATCTCCACAGCCGATAGCTTGCGCACCCAGTATCCTATGCGAACGCATATCAGCTATTAATTTCAAAGTTATATTTTCAACTTCCGGCATATATCCCGCTTTATCTTTCTTTGTTACCACTGTCGATACAGTATCATAACCGAGTTTTCTTGCTTCTTTTTCTGTTAATCCGCATTTTGAAATATTTAATCCCAGGTATCTCGTTACTGATGAACCCAAAACTCCTTCAAAATCTTTATGTTCACCGCACAAATTCATTGCTGCCGTTCTGCCTTCCTTATTCGCAGTCGAACCTAAGGGTATCCAAACCGGTGTATTTGATATTATATGCACCTTCTCCGCACAGTCGCCGCAGGCATAAATATCCTTAATATTGGTTTCCATTCTGCTGTTAACTTTTATCGCACCTGTTATACCTAGTTCAATACCGGCATCTTTTGCTATATCAACTACCGGGCGAACTCCTACGGATAAAACAACCATTTCCGTTTCATAACCAATTCCTTTTTGCGTTATAACACCGGTTATTTCATCTTCTCCGATAAATTCAACTATCGAATCCTCCGTCAAAATTTTAACTTGATTATTCGAGTTTTCGATAATATATGACTGAACCAAAACCGAAATATCTTCGTCCAGATTCGGCATTATAAACGGAGATTTTTCAATCAGAGTTACGTTTTTTCCATTCTTTACAAATGCCTCCATCAACTCAATATTTATGTACCCTCCTCCAATCAAAGTAATATTTTTTACAGTTCTCATTCTGTCCCGGATAGAAACACCGTCTTCTAGCGTCCTCAAAGTATAAAAATTTTTCTTTTTTATAACACTTTCAAAACCTTTTATTACAGGTTCAGCACCAGTTGCAATTACAAGTTTGTCATACTTTACTTCCTCAACATCGCCGGTTTTTAAATTCGTTACTATAATAGCCTTTAATTCAGGATTAATTTTTGTAACTTTGTGTTCAAGATGTACGTTTATTCCTGACTTTTCGAACTCAGTTTTCGGCCTTACAACGAGCTTATGCCAATCTTCAAAAACACCTTCAATGTAATATGGTAACCCGCATGTTGAATAAGATACATTTGTATCCTTTGTATAAATATCCACTTCGGAATCAGGGAGCATACGCTTCGACTTAGCAGCCGCTTTGGCACCTGCTGCAACCCCGCCTATTATAACTATCTTCATAATCAGATTTTTATCCGATTAATGAAGAATCTCAATTAGACGACATTCTTATTTTTAGTCAACGGAGAAGATTTCTTTAATATCTTCCATCGTCAATGATTTGGTAATATTTCTGTCTATTGAAACTACGCTGTCAACAAGGTCGCGCTTTCTTCCCTTAATTTTTTGTATCTTTTCTTCAACTGTATTCTTAGTGATAAGTCTGTAAACAAATACTTTCTTTGTCTGACCTATACGGTAAGCTCTGTCTGTAGCCTGATCTTCAACTGCAGGGTTCCACCAAGGGTCATAATGGATAACATAGTCCGCACCTGTCAAGTTCAACCCTGTACCACCAGCCTTTAAGCTAATTAAGAATATCGGGATATTCGGATTATTGTTAAAGTTTTCAACTGCAGATTGTCGATCTTTTGTTTTCCCTGTCAGATATTCATAAGGAATACCTTCTCTATCAAGCCAACCTTTAATAATATCGAGCATATCTACAAATTGACTAAACAAAAGTACTCTGTGTTTTTCTTCAATAATCTGTCCCAACATGCCTTTAAGATATTCAAATTTACCGGATTGCATAACACCCTTAACATGCTCTTTGTCGTATAATTTCGGATGGCAGCATATCTGACGCAACCTGAGAAGAGCTGAGAATATTGACATTCTGCTCTTTTCAAGACCGTTAAGCTCAATACTCTTAAACAATTCTTCTTTAGTACTGTCAAGAACCTCGAGATAAAAGTCTTTCTGTTCATCCGTAAGTTCACAATAAGCCATATTTTCAACTTTATCAGGCAAGTCTTTCGCAACATCCCGTTTCATACGACGCAGTATAAATGGGAAAATCTGTAGTTTTAAACGTTTCTCAACCGTCTTATCCTGACGTTCCATAATTGGTGTAACATATCTATAATTAAATTCTGCAACATTAAACAAGAAACCCGGCATAAGAAAATCAAACACTGACCAGAGTTCCTCAAGTTTATTTTCTATAGGAGTACCTGAAAGTGCAAGTTTGTGATCAGAAACCAATTCTTTAACAGATTGCGCAGTCTGAGAAATTGCATTCTTGATATTCTGAGATTCATCAAGTATTACATATCTAAACTTGTATTTTTTAAGCTTTTCAATATCACGTCTTACAAGAGCATAGCTCGTAATTACTATATCATAATTAGGTATTTCTTTGAATAAAGTTTTTCTGTCGGCACCTTGAATTTTTAAACAAGATAATGTCGGCGCAAATTTCTGGATTTCTGCTTCCCAGTTAAATACAACCGTAGTCGGTGTAATAACCAATGTCGGCATAGGGCCGTCAACCTCTTTTGCTTTTTGTAAAAGCGCTAAGGCTTGAAGTGTTTTACCAAGACCCATATCATCAGCAAGTATTCCGTTTAAACCATATTGATACAAGAACCACAACCAATTAAAACCTTTAACCTGATATTCACGGAACTGAGCGTTAACATCTTTTGGTAAATCAACACCCTCAGCGGTCGTAGAAAATGTAGAAATTTGTTCCCAGAATTTGCGAAACTTATCACTCATAACAAGCTCAAATCCCTGATTCTGGAGTTCTGTTATAAGACCTACACGATATGTCTTGACAAGAAAAGTATTATCATCATTCCTATAAGCATCAAACGAGTTGAATGAGCGCATAATCTGATAAATATTCTGCGCAGGGTATTCTACAAATCCTAAACTCCTAACACGAGCGTATTTTTCACCGCTCTGAATTGTTTCATAAATATCGTCAAAATTGATAATTTCTTCTCCGACTTGACCGTAGATTTGAATTTCCATACTGTCAACAGATTCTTCGGAGAAATCGATTTTTGCACACATTTTAAAAGGTTCCGGAATTAGTTTAAAGAAATTCATGTCATCATGCTCTTCAAATTTCCAGCCTTCACCTGCTTGCTGTATATAATAATTGTAAAAATCTATTGCATTTTCCTTTTCCAAAGCCAAGTTATTAGTCTGCATCGGGACAAATTTACAAGCAAGCAGCATATTATAGGCCATCTGTTCATGCTGGTAATCTCTTTTTATCCAATAAATAAGATCATTTTCTTCATCTTTTACAGATAAATAAGGCGATTTTTCATTACTTTTAGAATAAGGAACTCTGACGCCGGAATAATCAAATTCCAAGGATGCTTTTAAGGATTGATCATAATCAATACCAAGCGTTACAACATTGACCGGAGCCTTGTGTTCCAAAAGCAATTTTGTAATATTTTCAGCAATTTTTACGGGCATTATTTCTTGCAAATTTGGCAGTTCTTCGTACACGAACTTACCACCGTCAGCATCTTTTAAATCTGTGTGTGTAGACTTTATAATGCTCTGGGGAAGCTCATTCATTGCCACATTTATTGGGAAAATTAAATTTCTATATCTGCCCCATTTAATTTGTCTTGAAAAATAATTGATCTCCTCAAAAGGATAAGTTTCATCTTTATCCGGTCTTGTCCAGAAAAGCTCCAAAACTATATTAGTTCCGCCGTTTACATTGGTTGTGGAAACATCAAGATTTAACGTCCACATATTGTTAGTAAACATAATGCGTTCTTTTGTCTTCTCATCCAAAACCTCTTCAAGTTCTGCCATTTGCGGAAAAACAGGTGCAAACTTTGTAATAGGTATATCATACCAACCGGCTTTCTTATCCTGTTTTGATATTTTTAAAAGAGTTTGAAACAAATTTAACTCTGATTTTTGCGCCTCGTTTAATTGAAAGTTCGGATTCGTTTTCTGTATCTCAATTAAACCACGGAGTATAGTTTCCAAAGAACGTACAATCTTATTTGTAGCTCTGTCTCGAACAAGAATCGAAAAGAAATTCTGACGTCTTTTCGGATTAAAGTGAAAAATATAATTGCCTTGCGGATTAGAAATTTGTGGTGCTAGAATATCACTTAAATCCGGTTCAACACCGTTTTTTTCATAATTCCAGTTATCGAATGCACCTGTCTCAATTGCTTTTAGTGCAACCGCCACAGAGTGTTTGCACCATTCTTCTTTTAAAGGACAATTGCATCTTGCCTCAACTTTATTTTTCTTAAAAATTAAATCCGTTACATAAAAATCCTGATAATTACCTTTTACTTTTGCCTTAAAAAAGTTTTTTTCAGGATAAGATTCTAAAATCATATCTTTTTGATACAATTCATATCCTCGTCTCCAACTACCGGGAGTCGCATTGTTCTTTAAGAAATCATAATTAAACTTGAATTCACTCATCAGTGAACGTAATCCTTTTCAACGGGTTTTAACAATAAAATTTGGCAAGAAAAAAAGCCTTTTAAACTCAATCCTCGACCAAAGGTGTATAACCTTGAGAATATTATTGCACAGTTTTTTTATTTATGCAATAAGTTTGGTAAATTTCATGCAAAAAAATATTAAAAAGAGCTTGAAGTAACAGTTTCTTTTAACTTATTTTTGAGCAGTATAATTTCTTCTTTCGTTACGGACTTAGAAAGTCGTTCAAGCTCACACATGGCAGTTTCATAAGAATACATGCCTGACCTAACCCTATACAGCCACTCTCTGACTTCTTTTGTCAGCATAGTGAGAACCTCAAAGTTCCTTTATCATCAACCACTTCATTCCACATTGATTTAGGACGCACCCAAAGTGTGTTGTTACGCAATGACTCGTAAACGACCATGTCATCCATAGTTTCAGAATGTTTTGCAAATCCGACAACTTTGTATAGATTGCCTTTAAAGTGCCTGTATGTTTTGCCTATAATAATTTCCTGCATAAGTACAATAACTCAAATATGTTTAATAACGTCAAAAACTAATAATCAACCCTGCCTCTGGTTTTAAGGTATTCTCTAATTTGATTTAGCGAAAATTGTATAATTCTGGTTATTCTGGATGGAGAAAGACCAACAGTAACAGCAATATCCTTTGCTTGCATATTTCTGTAAAAACGATATTCAACAACAGTTCTTTCCTTTTGAGGAAGCTGGGCAATTGCCTGCTTGATAAGCTTACTCATTTCAATAATTTCAGCCTTTTCATCCGGCATGGCAGAAGGATCTTTTATAAAATCAAAAGGAGAAGCATTATCAGATGCTGCCGCTGCCAAACCATCAATAGATAAAATGGTTTCATAAACCGCTTCACGAACTTTTGCAGGTGATATTGCAAAACCCATATCATCAGAATCTTCTATATCGTCCTCTACGGCATCTGCCTCATACTCAGCTGATTCATCTGTTTTATGTTTCAACGTGTACCATTTGTAACGATGTCTCAATTCATTTCGTATTGCCCAACGGACAGCAGTACCAATATAAGCTTCATTATAATTTTCAAGTTGTTCCGACGATTTGCCTTTTATCAACATTTGCACAGCAATTATACCTATACTAACCAATTCTTCATACTCTATCATATGGTTAGGTATACGTCTGTGTTCAACTCTCGCTATCTTCTGTACAATACCAAGGTACTGTGTAATTAAAGTTTTCTCATCCATATTTGTAATTCAAAAAACCTTATTTAATATTACCTTGATTTCGATTATTTTTCAAGCCATAAACAAACAGTAATATTTCTGCAACAGCTTTGTATAATTCCGGCGGAATTTGCTGATTTATATCAACCATTCTAAATAAGGCACGTGCGACAGGGGGATTATCAACAACCGGAACATTGTGTTGTTCTGCTATTTCAATAATTTTTTTTGCTATAAGCTCTGTTCCTTTTGCCGTGAGAGTTGGTGATTGCATTGTTTCCGCATCATATTTAAGAGCACACGCAACGTGAACAGGATTTCTAACTACAAAGTCAGCATCAGGAACAGAATCCATTGCACCTCTTTGTAACATTTGCATACGACGTTGCCTTAATGCTGCTTTTACGTGTGGGTCTCCTTCAGAGTTTTTGTATTCATCCTTTATTTCTTTGAAAGACATTTTCTGATCTTGAAGGAATTTCCATTTTGTCATTCCGTAATCCGCAGCAGCAATAATCAAAAATGCAATGCATGCTTTGTATATAAATTCTACTATTAATTTACCAAATTCAACCATTACAGCAAAACTGTTATCTACGGCTGCTAATCCTAAAATAACAGGCAAATGTTTGCTATACACGGACCAACCCACAAGCCCTAATACAACAACTTTTACAATATTTTTACCAAGCTCAAACAAAGTTTTAACCTGAAACAAATTTTTAAAATATTTTGTAGGATTAAGTTTATCAAGCTTTGGTACGAGTGGCGTTACGGTCACTAGTGGCCCAACCTGAAGAAAATCGCCCGCTATAGCTATAAATGCAGCCACAAAAAGAATAGAACCTATAATAAAACAGGTCGGTATTAGTGTAACCGTCAGAATATAAGTTATACCTATCTCATCAAGAGTATGATTAGGTATCTGTTCATAAAGAGTTCTGAACAAACCTACAATAGCCTGCCATATTAACGGAGATATTAAATAAATGAATGAAAACATAACAAGAAGCGCCAAAGCGATTGAAACATCTTTGGATTTAACTACCTGACCCTCTTTCCTCGCTCTTTCAAGCTTTTGCTGAGTCGCCTCAAACTGTTTATCTTCATCACCCATTTTGAGTAACCTCTAGTCGGATTCTATGTATATGTTAGCATAAATTTGTAATTTCGAATATAATAATGTTGTTAAATTAGATATGAGGTAAATAATGAAAAGTTTTATAAACATAGTTACTCTCTTGTTTTTTCTTTATACAGGCTATTACTGTCATGCAAATTTAAACGGTATATTTTTGTCAATTGGAGTTTTCTTTTCGGGATTAATTATTGGTGTATTATTAATGAATATATTGCTTAATGTCAAAAATGACAAAATAAATATATACAAACGCAAACTGGAAAAAGAGTCTGTTTCATCTGACGAAGCATCGGCAAAAGTACAAATTTTGGAATCAAAAATAAATGTTTTGGAAAAAGCCTTGGAAAATGCGCTTAAAAAATAAATGAACATAACTACTTTTTAATGCGTTAAAAATATGATATAATTTTTACGATATAGGGTTTATAAAATGAATACTGGAATTATAGCTGTAACTGTAATTATTCTTGCCTTTCTGGCACTGAAATTCATAATAAAATTCAGTTTAAAGTTAATAGGATTTTTCGTTTTAGTTTTAATATTACTTCTGACGGCATGGATATGTGTTTCTGTTCCAAGCATGCACAAACCATTTTCTGTTGAAACAATAGAATATTTACTAAAATTTAACGGAGACGGTTCTGTTACATCAACAAAGCAGGTAACTCGCACTGTACTTCAACATAACAGAGGAGAGGAATAATGAAAAAGTTTATTGCCGTTATTCTTCTTACATTTTTTGTCTCCGCAAATCCTTGTTTTGCGATAAGCGAACTTTACTATTTTAAAAACATAAAGACTTCTGAAGTTGAACCGCTTGTCAATATGGGTATTAAAGCAAATAATTACAGAATAATAAAACAAAACCCTTATTATGCTGTTTCGGATATTAATAATGATTATGCCGTAATTATACTTCAGCAAAGCGGTGATAATATGTTTTATTATTACAAATCAGAAAAAACAGCAAAAATTAATCGGACAATTTTACGTGAAATAAAAAAACAAGGAACTGTATGCGAACAATCCTTCAATAATAATATTATAAGCATCTATGATGATATAGCGGAAAACCTGATTAAAAATGCCGGAAATCCTTCCGATTATACTTTTAACGATGAAACATCACAGACCGTTACATATACAAAACAAGCCGAAGTCAACCAAAAAACATTATCCGGCTATATTGCACAAATTTCAGCAGGCACAAAGTTTAATGTTTACCTGCAAAATGCCATAAATACATCATCCGCATCACAGGGAGACAGCGTTGTTGCTGTTGTACAGGACGGCATTAGCTATAACGGGAATATAGTAATCCCTCAGGGCAGTCTGGTATACGGAACCTTAACTAAAGCAAGAAGTGCAACCTATGGTTCGCTAAACGGGAAAATATCTATTAATTTTAATAAAATTGTGACACCTGATAATTTTGTATATAACATTGATACGGAAAAAATTGATTTTGCTGTTTCCAATGAAGGTAAAGCTGGTGAAACCGTAAAAAGTACAGCATCAGGTGCGGCCGTAGGAGCTATATTGGGCTTGTTATTCGGGTTGTTATCAGATAGCGGACATGCCGGACGTTCGGCAGCAATAGGTGCCGGAATAGGTGCCGGATCATCACTGGTATTCTCTGCTGCAGAAAAAGGTGTTGATGCAGAAATACCGTCATTTACGGAGCTTGAATTAACGCTTAAAAGTCCTTTAAGCATAAATGTTTCAAGATAAAAAAGAAAGGAACGCTATGAATAATAAAAGATTAATTATTACAGGTTTATTAATATTGATAATTGCAATATTCGGGAAATTAATTTTTTCATGCTTAAAAAATATTAAGATTGACGATTTTCATAAAGCTGCAATAATTTTTGTTATAGATTCTTCCGCCTCAAATCAAAAAATGCTTCCTGAAGAAATTAAATTTGCGAAATCACTTTGCTCAATACTTGATCCAGAAGACGAAATTAAGATATTGAAAGTATCCGAAGAATCCTATTTGATTTATGAAGGCTCTCCAAGTGACTCAAAAGGAATTACAAAAGCTGTTGAAGCATTTACAAAGTATAATCCGAATGATTACGGAACAGCATACGGTATTGGATTAAAAAAAGCGTTTGAACATTGTTTGACCATGAAAAAAGAAGGTTTTGTTCCGGCTGTTGTAGTTATAGGTGATTTGGAAAATGAAGGAGCTGTTCAAAAACAAATCGACTGGAATAATCTCCCTGCAAATGTAAACAGTATAAAAGAATATATACCGGAAATTTCAATGATGTTTGTTTATGCATCTCCAGAAAAACTTGATTTGGTAAAGACAAAACTGAATCCCGTTTTAGGAGAAAAGAAACTTATAATTGCTAACGAAACAAATGCTGATAAAGCAAAAAGAAGATTTCTGGAAGCAATCGGAAGATAGGGATTAATCAAAATAATAGGAGAAACATATATGGCGTTTACGATAACTACAAAATACGGTGAAAAAACTTTTGCAGACAAAGAACTTGTAAATATCAGTTCGAGAGAAGGTGCAGATATAACTCTTAACCTGGGCTTTGATTTTTTGCTCACTGTACAGTGTGACAACAAAACTAACAAGTGTGCCGTATTAAATCAATTTAATAATACAAGATTTTTGTTCAAGGGCAAACAACTGCCTGCCAGACTTGATATTGACAGAGTCTGTAAAATCATGATTGACGGTTCTGATGAATTCATCTCAATAAAAGTTATCGGAGAAACCGTAAACAGAGAAATCACCAATGAAAACATTACAGAAAATGATATAAAAGCCATCTATGGAAATGACGTAAATGCGGCAGCAAAGTTAATGATTGAAAAACGCAAATCTGAAATAGAAGCAGCAAGAGTCGCAATTGTAAAAGAAATTGGTGCTCCTATAAATTCATTAAAAAATAAACTTTCAATGAATTCCAAAAGCGGTATACTGATTCATGTTGCAATGTTTTTTGCATCATTCATTTGTGCCTTTGGTCTATCAAATTACCTTACAGGTTTACCGCTTGCTGATGCGGGCAGTGTAATTCAAATGCCAACAAATATGAAACTCATTTTTGTATATGCTTTGATCATCTATGCAGTAGGTTTATTGCTGAAACAAGGTGTATTTTTGTCATTACAGAATAAACTTGGCGAAGGAACAAATGTAACAAAAATTGCCGAAAAATTTATGATAACGCTCTCCATCGTATTTTATGCATCAATTTATTTGATTAACGTCTTATACTATATTGCACCAAAAACATTTCCGGTATTTGCGGTTCTTATTTCAATGTTCTTCGTAGGTACAACAGCGACGTTGGCTCTTGCATGCGGATACTACAAAAACAGCAATACAGAATTAAGAAAAGAACTTGACCAATATGAATACAGAGAAGATTTTGAACGTGTTATTAAAGAATACCAGCTCTGGATTGAGCGATTAGCAAATACAATGAGTAAAACAAAAATTCAAAATATAAAAGACAAATTATTCGGATTACAGATTAAATCAGCCGGAGAAATAATGTTGGGAATTATTACAGCTCCATTCTTGGCTTATGGAGTGTCAAATACGCTTGCTATGTGTTTCCCTGAAGCAGCTGGCTGGGTTAGAATATCAGGTTTAAGACTCAGCCCGGTATTTTTAGTTCTTGCAACATTTTTAATTATTTTTGCATTTTTCAATTTTGTAAACGGATTCTTATGCAGTAAAAAAATACAAGCATCCAGCGTTCTTAAAAATGACGGTTACAGCAACTACCTACAGCACGGAGTTGAAATATACGGACTAGAAGGAGTCAGAAAGCTTGATAAAGAAATGAGACGCTCATTCTTTATTGGTTTATGTATAATACTCATAGAATTTTCAATGAATGCTTCTTACTTTATGGGCGAAATCGGTGGTGATTTGGGCGGATTACTTTTAAGTATGCTTGCCGCACTCGTACCTACTGCACTTTTGATTGCTGAGACATTCATGCTCAGCCAGACAAGATTTGAAAATTTTGCCTGTGATGAATTGGTATCCAAGTTAGGTTAAATGTAACGGAGCAAAATAAATGAAGCTATTTTTACATATATGTTTAATAGCAGTACTGGTTGCTACTGTATGTATTTGTGCAATCAAACCGGATATGCACAAAACTGTCTTGGTTTATAATTCAGATTACACGCCTGTCCCCGAAGAAGAAGTAAAGCTTGAAAAAACTCAAATACCTTCAGTTGAAATGCCTGCGCAACCTCAGACCCAAACCGTACAAAAAAAAGTTGAAACAGTAGGTATTCCTAAAACCCAAACAAACTCGCAAAAAATTAAAACAACTAGCAATGTAAAACAAGCACCCGTTAAAACAACCGTTAAAAAGGTAGTTCAACAGCCGCAACAAACAACTGTAAAAGGGGAAACTAAAGCGCCCCTTAAATCTTTACAAACACAATCTCAAAAACAGATACAAACACAAACCCAACCAAAAGTTTTAACACAAAAAGAAGAAGAAATTGCTTGGAATATATGGCGTTCAAATTTGCAAAATCAGATAATGCGGGATGTAAAACTTCCGGCTATCCCAAATGGGGTTGTATTCAGGTTCACGTTTAGTGTTGATAAATACGGCAAAATTACGAATATATATACAAGCTCGGATAATCCGGCATTTACTCCTTATGCAATTCAGTATATTGCGCCTGTAATCAGAAGTTATCAGGGCAAATCAATTCTTAACTTCCCCACAGGCTCAACCAGAACTTCCACCGAAGTTAAAGGCGGATGGAAAATCTCATCAAGCGAGCGTTTAAGCACTCCTCAGGATTACAATGATTATGAAAAAGTACTAAGACAGAACTAGAATCAGTCGATCATAACCGGTTCATTTAATTTCAGAACAAATTTACTGCCGGAAGGTATCGAAACATGCCCGCCTTTAGAGAAAAATGCTGTGATAGGAGAAACTAATGCATTTGCGCCAAGACAAATAGTTCCGTATGCCAGCGGAAATGGTGATAATATCAATGTTGAATTGCTACTGCCCAAATTAACTGTCAGGCTTAACATCTTGTTGAATAGTGTTCTTCCCCAATTACCCTTTTTCCACATAGTTTTTAAATAAGTTCTCTCGCCCTTTATATCATTAAAAAATACCTTTTTGTCCCTTGCTCTTATAACATAAGCATTAATAGGAACTGTTTGCCCTTTATACAACATTGCATAAACTTTTATGGCTACTAAACCACCATTACAAGTAATCTGTGGTTGATGAGATTCAACAATTTCGCCTTTAAAAACAGTACCGGCAGGAATTGAATAATTGGTTCGGTTAATTTGATTTGTGGTTTTAAAAGTTATACCTGTGCCTTTTGATTGCCAGTCAGATATTGAACCAGTATTAACAACTTCAAAGGAAGACCCCTTCCTTATTTTGGTATTACCTCCAGTATATGGTACTGCAGGTAATGCAGTAGGCGTTTTATTTGTACTCGATTTTATATCTGAAGTTTTGGAGCTGCTTTGTTTTTTTGATATGTTAGGTAACTCCGGAAGATCTTCATATCCGTCATTTATACCAGAACTATAATCAATGCCCGTATCCTCTATCAACTTTGTATCATTATAATTTTTCCTTATTTCATCGTTAACCGTTTCATCCAAATCAAAGGCATGCGCTGTAATGCCCGAAAGCATGGCGAAAATACATATTAATATTGTACTTTTTCGTTTAAAATTCATATACAACGCACTCTCTATTTATATTTTAACAAATTGTAACAAATTTGTTAATAACTAGCAAAAAAAATTTTGTTTTGTTTTATGATAAATGTGTAGACAGATAATTTAGATTGGAAACTATGATGAAGATTCATACAACGCAAGATCTAAGTGTTATAACCCAGCAACAACTATCTCCGGCCAACAGTGTATCGCTATCAGAACTTAGATTCACCCGAAAAAACAATAAGCAGGATGAATCATCCGCTAACGTAACAAAAGAAAAAAAGGACTTGAATTATAAAGCAATTAATGCAGCGGTGTTCTGTAGTGGAGCGTTTTTAATTACAGGACTTGCCTTAGCATTATCAAAAGCAAAGAGACCCAAAATCAAAATTGAAGATTTAAAGAAAACGGTAAAAACAGAGAATAACGTTAAAGTTGGAGATATAAGAGAGACAGCATTTATTGAAAAAAACTGGCGTGACAAATTTGTAAACGGGAAATTCTTCGAGCAACTTCTTAAATGGTCTGAAAACGAACCGGTTATGCAAGCCGCTATCTCTGCACTTGTTTGTATTCTTTTAAGACCCGCTACTATTATGGCATTACCAAGTAAAAACGGGAAAGAAAATAACATATATGCATCAGCACACTCCGTTTCATCCGGTATTGTAGGACTATTCGCAACTGCAATTATTGCTCAACCATTTAAATCCGGAGCCAAATATACTTTAGACAAAGAAAAAGAGATTTTCAAAAACTTTAGTGAAGACGCATTAAAAAGACTTTGTCCCAAACTTGATATTAAATCAATATACAAAAACGGTGTAAGCGGCGAAAGAAATGCTATTGATCAGTGGCGATTCCTGGATGGCAACAAATTTATATATCAGTTTAAGGATGTAGAAAAAATTCCTGTGCTTAAACCTTTAAATGAGATTTCAGCGAAAACATTCAGAGAATTCCATGCAGATGTTGACTGGTTATCCCAAAAAGGAAAATCATTTAATGATGTTGTAACTAAAGATGGTAAGCGATTATATGATGTTATTGATTGGGATAAACTCGGTCTTGTGGTAAAACAAGAATATATAGGGGCTGAAAATCTTTCCCCGAAAATGCTAAAAGAATGTACCGGTGATGCCAGAGTCCTCTTAAAAGATTTGGATAAAGGCTTTTTAGAAACAATAATAAAAGATGCAGAAGAAGGCTCAAATTGGAAAAAGCTTGATATAAATTCCGTATACAAAAACAACGAAGTAGTAGATTTCAGACATTGGAAAGATCTGGGAGGGAAGCAGTGGAAATTAGACCTTGGTAGTGTGTACATGTCATCACCTTTTGATACCGTAACTTACAAACCACGAATCAGCGGAAGACAAAGAATTGAACCTACAGGTGAAGTTAAATACATCTCTTACCTCAAAAATGGCAAAGATGGAAAACTCGGGACAGCAATTGATGCTACAATGGTAGAAAATGATAATAAAAATGTTGTACTTGATAAACTTATAACGTGGACACCTGATATTATTACAAGACCGCTTGTAGCAACAACAACCATTGCACTTATTCCTTGGGCATTAAAAAATATATTCCATCTTGAGAAAAAGAAACCTGCAGAAAATGCCGCTGTACAAGAAAATAAAACGCAAATTAAAAATAATGATATAAAACCGGAAAAATTGGAATTAAGTACGTCCCCTGCAAATACTTTTAAAGGAAAAGAGCATTCTGATAATAACAATTCAAATATTTCCTTCAAAGGTGCAAAGCCGACTCCAAAAGGTGAAAGCCCAAAAGGATTTATGAAAATATGGGACTTTATCGCCAAGACATTATCCAAAGTTTACGGAAAGAGAATGTATGAATCAAAGACTGTAAACACCATTGCAGGAAAATTATCCAAAATTCCAGGCGGTATGACAAATCACATGGCTTCTCTGGGAGCATTACTAACAAGTAGTGTATACATCTATCGAACATTAAATAAGAAAGATTTAGATACTGACAGAAGAAGAACATTGGCTATAAATCAGGCACTGTGCTTTATTGTACCAACAATTTGTGCATATACGGTTGATAAATTACTTAAAAATTGGACAAAAGAAAAAATTGAATATGTATATGCAGGATGGCAAGAACATTCAATTGCTGAAGCAAAGAGGAGTAAATTACCGGAAGAAACAATTAAAGCAATGGAAAAAGATTTGGGTAAAAAACTTGGCGGAGTAAGAACTCTTGTCACTCTCCTTATATTCTCAGTCATTTATCGTTATGTAGCTCCGGTTCTTATCACTCCGGTTGCAAATAAAATAGGTGATAATATAACCGAAAAAAGACGTGCTAAAGCAATAGAACAAGCGGATAAGCTTCAATAATCAGATATTTAGTTTATATCCGCCGCCATAAATTGTTTCTATGTATTTTTTATCACCAGAAATTTTATCAATTTTACTTCTTAAATGTCTTATATGAACCCTTATTGTTTCTATATCATCATCTGGCTCGTAGCCCCAAACATCTTTAAGTAACTTTTGCGCTGAGACCATATTCCCATGATTTTGAAATAAAACATTAAATATATCAAATTCGATTGGCGTCAGTTTTTGAGTCTTATCATTAATTTTTACTGAATACACTTCCGGCATCAATGTGATTTCTTTATATGTAAGCAAATCCCTTACGGCAACTGATTTAGGAATCTGATTTGACCTTTTCAAAACTGCACGAACCCTTACTACAAGTTCTTCAATTTCGAATGGTTTGGTTAGGTAATCATCTATTCCAATATTGTAACCGTTCACTTTATCATTTAGTTCAGACAACGCAGTCAGCATTATTATAGGCGTATCGGAAATTTCCGGACACTGCCTTATTCTCTGAGCAACAGTAAAACCATCGACTTCCGGCATCATTACATCCAAAATTATCAATTCCGGATATTCTTGTTTTGCCATTGCGAATCCATCCGTACCGTCAAAGCATTGATAAACCTCATAGCCCTGTAGTTCAAGGTTAATCTTGACCAGCTCATTTATTGCTTTATCATCATCTATTACAAGGATTTTAGTCATTTATGGCCTCGCTATAAATTTCAGGTTCAACATCATCCTGATCTGAATAATTATCATTTGAAAGCAAATATTCTTCAGGGATTTCTTTTGCGGATATAATACCGTAATCTTTTAATGCATTCACCTGTGAGAAAAGACTGGGTTTAGATTTACTGTTTCTTGTAAATCGATTTATTGTAGTCGTAAACTTTGAAGACAAGTCATTCATCTTTTTTTGCAAATCAGTTAAATCTTCGCAAAATTGTACAAATGTATCATAAAGATTTGAACCAGCCTTTACAATCATACTTACACTTTCCTGTTGCTTTTGCTGTGCAAATAACTGATTAACCAATCTTACAGCAGTTAAAAGTGATGCAGTACCAACAATAATTATGTTAGATTTGTATGCCATACTTATTAAGTCCGCATCTTCATACAGCAAATTTACGGAAGATTCTATCGGCATATACATTAAAACAAAATCCGGCTGAGATATATCACCAGCATTTTGGTAATTTTTGTTAGCTAAATCTACAATACGTTTTCTAACTTCTGATTTGAACTCATTTAAAGCTGACTTGTCTTCTATATATTTAAGATAACTTGTAAGCGTTACCTTAGAATCTATTATTAAATGACGGTCATTCGGGAGATTTATTACTACATCCGGCCTTACTGTATGCAATTCTTCATCTTTAAGACTCTCCGAAGTCGTAATATATTGTTTTACATAATGAACTCCCTCTCTCATACCGGAAGCCTGAAGTATTCTATCAAGCAAATCCTCACCATATGAACCTTTTACATTTTGATTTTTGGTTAACGCTTCAACAAGATTTTTTGTTTCCTGCTCAATTACCTTATTATTTTTTTCCAAATTCGTAATCTGCTCAACAATCTTAGTCGTATTTTCAACGCCTTTCAGATTAAAATTCTCCACTTTTTGCTTAAATTCACCAAGCTCCTTTGCCAGAGGAGAAAGTTTTTCTTCAATAGCCTCTCTGTTTTGTTTCCTTAAATCCTCCTGCTCATTTTTTATAATTTCATTGGCCAAACTTACAAAATCACGTTTTATTACGTCCTGCATTGATTCAGCAGACTCAAATTTTGATTTTACGGAAATTAGTTCTTCTTTAACTTTGAAATATTTTCCGGAAAAAATAAAAAAAGTTATCAAAAATGCTGTAACAGCTCCAGCTAAAAAAACCGACAAATATATAATCATTAAAATTTATCTCCTTTGTAATTTGGCAAGCAGTCTTAAAATCTCCACATACAGCCATACAATAGTAACCATAAGACCGAATGCTCCATACCATTCGTAATCCTTAGGAAAATTTCTTAATGCACCCTGCTCAATAAAATCAAAATCAATTATAAGATTCAACGCCGCAACAATAACAATTATCGCACTTACCAGTATGCCAAAAGTACTTGATGAATACAGCATAGGTACGGAGTGGCCAAATAAATGTCCTATAATATCTACCAAATAAATACCCGCTATCGATAAAGTCGAAATAAATATTACGCTTCTGAATTTATCAGTACAAGTTATTAGTTTTGATCTGTATAATATCAACATTGAAAAGAACGCTGCAAAAGTACCGGCAATTGCAGACGAAACAATACCCGGATATGAAGCCTCAAATGAAGCAGAAATACCACCGAGAAAGAATCCTTCACAAACAGCATAAAACGGGACTAAATATTTTATTTTGCTGAAATTAACTGATAATCTGCTAAACGAAATTATCAATGCAAGTATAAAACCAACGATTGCACCGCCGCCTGTCAGCATTGCACCCATATCAGTATATCCCAGAGAAAATCTTGTCCATGTAAAATAAGCACCTACAAGCAACAAAAGACCTAAAAAACCAGTTGTCTGTAATGTACCATTTACAGTCATTACTTCACTTGGCTGTATTACATTTGCTAATGCATATTGCGAATCACGCTCTAAATTTTCTTCGTTTAAAATCGGGTTAGACATAACATTAATCCTCCTCTACACAAGGATATTATAACATATAAAATTATGCCTTACCGTAAATTTAAGATTTTTTTAATGAAACCTACAGAGCCTTTACCTTATTCATGATATCTGATATCTGACGTTTGAATTCGGTATCAATCGGACAAGTGGTGTAACCTGCGATTCTTGCAGCTTCTTCCTTTTCTGCTATAGATTTTTCAAGCATTGCGAGTTTTCTGATTGCGATGTTCATATTAATTAACCCCTTATCTTTCTTACATATATATAAAGTATTTTTTTTCACAAAAATTGCCTATTTTGTTCATAAATCAATTACAAAACTTAACAATTTTATTTGAATACACCCGTTTTTGTATTACTATGAATCTACTAACAAACCAAGGAGACTCAATTATGTGTATAAAACCAATCATCAGCCGAATTATTCCTAACGGATTACGATTCGGAAGGATTTCCGAAGGCAGAAAACCGATTCAAACAGTAAATGAAAAAGTTGATAAATTTGTATTAAATAATCCTGAATTAATTCAGAAAAGACAAGCAGTTGTCAAATATCTTTATGAAGCATCTCCAATAGTAAAAATGACTATGTACCAACCGGACAAAATTGGTGATTATAAAATTGAGACCTTGTATGACAAAAAAATTGGCGAAATTCTTGAACTGTGCGGAGACAACTTACCTGAAATAGATTCCGCTCTCGGTTTATACGGGCTTGCCTATTATGCTGATGTAAAATCGGACACAATAATTAAGAAAAACCCGGGGATTAAAGAAATCGGCTACGGAGACACTTCTTTCAGAAACTGTTTTTACACATATATTCTTACCAATGACAAAGGCAGTTTATCTGATTTGTATTCCAGATTCGGCAGAATGGGCGCAAGTCTTTATGATGACCTTTCAGTATACGGATGCCAAGAAACAGGGATTTCTGATTACAAGCTGAGCGATTTTGCAAAGGAAATTTTGTCTGAAGATCTTTTCGCTATTATATCTATGGAAGCAGAAGACGATATCAGGTCGCTTTTTGAAGAATAATTTATTACACCCTTGAGAATACTTCCACGTCAACATTATCAAATGTGTTTTCAAAGAAAAGTGCTGCGCTGGCAACCATTGAGGCATTGTCGGTACAATATTTCATCTGCGGTGCAAAGACCTTGTAACCTTCATTTTCAAGAGAAAATATCTTTTTTCTGATTTCAGAATTAGCTGCGACACCACCTGCAAGAACAACTTGTTTATATCCTCTTTCTTCAGCCGCGCGTTTTACCTTTTTGTACAAGGTTGAGGAAACACATTCCTGAAAACTTGCGCAGATGTCGGCAGTCGGAAGGTCTTTCCCGTCAAAACTTTTTACTAACCTCAAAACAGCAGTTTTAAGTCCGCTAAAGCTGAAATTATATCCGTCAACTTTTCCTTCGGGAAGTTTAAATGCAAATGGGTTTCCCTCCTGTGCCATTTTATCCAACTTCGGTCCTCCCGGATACGGTAAACCTATCAGTCGTGCGACTTTGTCATAGGCTTCACCGACTGCGTCATCAATGGTTTCCCCGATTATTTCAATATCAGAATATGATTTCATCTCAATTATTTGAGTGTGCCCGCCGCTAACGAGTAAAGCTATAAATGGCGGTTCCAAATCCGTATCAATGAAATTTGCCGCAAGGTGGGCATTTAAGTGATTTATACCTATAAACGGTTTGTCATAAGCAAGTGCCAAAGATTTAGCCGCATTCATTCCGACAAGCAAACAGCCGACAAGCCCCGGGCCAACTGTTCCGGCAAAAGCTGTTATATCTTCTCCTTTCACATTAGCCTGTTTGAATGCTTCATCTACAACTACATTAACAGCTTCAAGATGCATTCTTGCAGCAATTTCAGGAATTACACCGCCGTATTCTTCGTGGGTTTTTATTTGAGAAGCCACAACGTTTGCCAAAACTTCTCTCCCGCCTTTTACAATTGCACAGGCTGTTTCATCACAGCTGGATTCCAGTGCCATAATAAGCGAATTCTCATCAATTGTTACAGGTTTGTTACTAAATAATGTATTTTTTATTTTGTTCATAATAGTATTATATTACAAAGTAAATAACTGGTGATTAAATGGATATTTACGTCATTGCGAAGCCGGTAGGCTGAAGCAATACAGTCTTTTATTTGGCAACGACAAAGTTTGTTAATCGGAATACAATTAGCTGGATTGCTTCGTCGGCAAGCCTTTGTCGCCTCGTAATAACGAATAGAACATAGGTTGGGCAGACTTGTCCAACAAAAAAGTAAAAAGGAGTATATTATGCAGGTACAATCAATTCAAACAACAAATGATTGTCGGAAACCTTGTTTTAAGGCCAGATTTGTAAATGATTCAAAGAATATACTGGCAAGAATATGGAATTCTTCTATAATGACAAACAAATTGGAAAATGATATTGATATTTTTGTAAAAAAACATCCTGAACACAGTTTAGAAATTATTTCAGCTGATGGTGCAAAATTTAGTCTGGTGTATTATACAATATTGAATCAATATACAGGCAAGGTTTGTCAGTATTTATGTGAAGATATACCTATAAAAGATACTTTATCTTTTTTGTTAGAAAAGATTAACAAAGATGAAGATTTATTTGAAAACAACCAAAAATCAAAATCATACAGAATTCTAACAGGTCAAGAGAAGCCAGATAATGGGGTAATATAAGGGACAATGGTAAAATTTTTAGATAAAGCTAAAATACGAGTAATATCAGGACATGGCGGAAACGGCATGGTAGCTTGGCGTCGTGAAAAGTATGTAGATAAGGGCGGCCCCGCAGGCGGTGACGGCGGACGAGGCGGCGATATCTATTTCGTTGCAGATGAAAATATGTCTACTCTTTTGGATTTCAAAATCAAGTCCGTTTACAAAGCAGACTCCGGCGAAAACGGCGGAATAAAAGGAATGCACGGCGCTTGCGCCAAAGATTTATACATCAAAGTACCTCTGGGAACACTGGTAAGAGATTCCAAAACGGGAAAACTTATTGCTGATATAAAAGAACACGAGCAAACTGTTCTTATTGCTAAAGGCGGCCGAGGCGGTCGAGGGAATGCCCGTTTTGCAACTGCACAAAAAAGAGCACCCCAATTCTGCGAACCCGGAGAACCCGGAATCGAAAGAGTTTTGGAATTAGAACTAAAACTTATTGCAGATGTCGGACTCTTAGGAATGCCGAATGCCGGAAAATCAACGTTCATCAGCGCAGTTTCTTCCGCAAAACCTAAGATAGCAGATTATCCCTTTACTACACTCGTTCCGAATTTGGGCGTGGTCAAAAAATCCGACGGGAGTTCTTATGTTATAGCCGATATTCCGGGACTCATAGAAGGAGCTTCGGATGGTGTCGGTTTAGGACATGAATTTTTACGTCACGTTGAAAGATGCAGATTTTTGATTCATATTGTTGATTTGACGGCTGAAAATCCTGTTCAGAACTATAAAATCATTAATGCTGAACTCAAAAAACACTCAGAAGGTTTGGCAAACCTATTCCAGATTGTGGTTCTAAACAAAACTGATGCAATTACAGAGGAAGAAACCGACAAATATATAAGCGAATTTGAGCATATTACTAATAATATTTACCCCATTTCGGCTGTTACAAGGCAAGGTTTGGAAAAATTATTGTATTATGTCGAAAAAAATGTCAATGAAATTCCAAAACCCGAATTTGACTTAGATATCGATGAAGATTATGAAGCATACAACAATGATGACAGTTCCTTTGAGGTAATAAAACTTGCCAAAGATGCTTATATGATTCAGGGGGGTAAGCTTAACAGACTGGCAAAAGTTACTGATATAAGAAATACCGAACAGGTTATAAGACTTCAAAACATAATGAAAAGTATGGGAGTTTTTGAAGAACTTCACAGACAAGGATTGCAAAACGGTGACACAGTTCTGGTCGGACACCTGGAACTGGGATATTATGACGATGAAGTATGGGGAGAGACTGATTCAAAACTATAGGGGCAAATGGAAATAAAGTAGTTTCGCTCGCCCGACTAAGTGGGGTAAGGGGGCAAATGCAAACCGCACTCGAACAGGCAAAAAAATGTACAATAGATGTTCCGGTAGGATGTGTTATTAAAAAAAACGGTGAGATTATAGCACAAGCACATAACCGTCGTGAGCTTGATAATGATGTTACAGCGCACGCAGAAATGCTTGCAATAAAAAAGGCTCAGCAAATATTAAACACTTCTCGTCTTAAAGATTGTGAGTTGTATGTAACTCTTGAACCATGCCCGATGTGTGCATGGGCAATCGTTGAAAGCGGTATAAATACTGTTTATTTCGGTTCATATAATCGTGATTATGGTGCTTTGCTTTCCAATCCTCTAAAACTACCTAAATCTTTAAAAATCTATGGCGGAATTAAAGAAGAAGCATGTGATAAAATATTGGATGAGTTTTTTGCAGGGATAAGAAAATGATAACAAAAACCGAATTAGATAAACTTGTTGAAAAATACGAAACACCTGATTTTATAAAAGATGATCCGATACAATTTATTCACAGAGGTAAATGTAAAAAAGATGCTGAACTATTGGGATTTATCGCTTCTCTATTTGCATACGGAAATCGCAAAATGTTTATCAAAAAACTGGAAGAAATTTTTGCAAAAGCCGACGGAGATATTACAGGTTTTATTAAAAACAGAGATTTTTCATCGTTAAGAGGTATTGAGTATCGATTTTCAAAAGAAAATGACATAATTCCGATTTTTGAAATTCTGTCGAAACTCTATAATGAATCAAAAGGACTGGAAGAACTCTTTGGTTACGGGTTCAATGCCGAATCAAACAATGCAATATATAACACATTGAAAACAGTGACGGATTATTTTTATGCCAGAGCACCAAAAACCGTCGGACAAGGTTTCTATCACATGATACCAAATCCGCAAAACGGCGGTGCTATGAAGCGAATGAATATGTTCCTTCGCTGGATGGTCAGAAAACCGCCCGTAGATATAGGTATTTGGAATTTTATAAAACCCAAAGATTTATTAATTCCTTTAGATGTACATGTGGCAAGAATTTCCAGGCAGATGGAGCTCCTTAATCGCAAAAGCAATGATTTTAAAGCAGTATTAGAGCTTATGAAACCATTGAGAGAATTCTGTCCTGAAGACCCGGTCAAATATGATTTCGCAATGTTTGCTTTTGGTGTAGAATTAAATAAAAGTAAAAGTAAGGGAGTGTTATAAATGTACGAAATCGATAAAAAATCGTTGTATAGATTACTTTTTATTGTTATATGTTGTCTGCTCTTTGTTATTTGTTTACCTTTTGTGTATAGAAGCGTACCAAAAAGCAATATACAAAATGAACATTTATTAAACACAGAAGTTAATCAAGATTACACATCAGATACAGAAGATGAAACAACATCCATAGAACAAAATCAAAATTCCCAAAATGACAACTCTAAGGATTCCTTATCCGAATTTGAAACCACAGAAGATGACACGGATGAGATTCAACCGGAATCATCACAAGACGACATATTTGAGAAAGCAATAAACTTACGTGCAAATAAAAAATATGAAAGTGCTGTTTATGAATATGAGCAGGCAGCAAATTCTTCTGATGATCCTGAATACAAAGCAAAATGCTACGAGGAAATTGCAAAAACTTATGCATCAATAAAAAGATACGGCTCTGCGCTTTCATTTGCGCAAAAAGCTTTCAACTCAGCTCCTAACACTGAAAGAGAAGTACTTTTAGCCAGATTGTACTATAAAACAGGAAGTACTGATAAAGCTAAAGACAGAATTAATGCGATATTAAACCGTGATTTTGCCGATGAATAGTTAAAAATGTTAAGAAAATATTGCTTATAACTTGCAAATATACTATGTTTATAATATAAACTTAGAAGTAAAGATTTGTTAGTCTTTACAATGCTTGCCGAAGGGCGCAGAACAATAAAAACCTATGCGGTGTAGTCACAAAATGAGCGCAGAAAAGTTATATCTAAACATACAATGCGATTAGACTAAAGACGCAGAACGTAAATGGTTTAAATGTTCAGACCCGAGGACAGTACTACAGCCGAAAGATATTTCATTTCAAGCGTGAAATACGGCCAAAAGAAAAGGATTTACACTATGTCAATTAATTTGAAAAACAAACAGGAAATCATCAAGAAATTTGGTGCAAACGAAAAAGATTCAGGTTCAGCAGAAGTTCAAATCGCAATGTTAACTCAAAAAATTACTGAACTTACCGAACACATGAAATCTAACAAGAAGGATTTTTCAACAAAACGCGGACTATTAATGATGGTAGGTAAAAGAAAAGGACTTCTTTCTTATCTCAAGGATAAAAACCTTGAAGGTTACAGAAAACTTATTAAAAGCCTTAAAATCAGAGGATAGTTTTAAAGATAAAGGCAAAGAGGAAATTGGGAAAAATCCGGCTATATGCCGGATTTTTTTATTGACATTTTTAATAAACTAAATTATCTTTGCACAATATTTTTCTATAGGACAATTTGAGCAATCAGGCTTTTGAGGTTTACAGCAATTTTGTCCGTGAGTTACCAAAAGTGTATTTATATCAATCCAGTATTTTTTCGGAAGTTTGGCACGCAAAGCGAATTCCGTTTCCTCCGGATTTTTTGTTTTAACATAACCCAGGCGATTAAAAATTCTGTGTACATGCACATCAACACAAATCGCTGGTTTATTAAATCCTCTGGAGAGAACGAGATTTGCTGTTTTTCTTCCTACCCCGTTAAATTTTATCAAATCTTCAATCTCATCCGGACACTTTCCACCCAAATCCTCGTCTATAATTCTTGAAAGCTCGATAATTTGTCTTGCTTTATTTTCATAAAATCCGACCGGATAAATGGCTTTCGCTAAATCATTTACCTCTACCTTTTTCATTTCTTTTGGGGTTTTAGCTAACTTAAGCATCCTTAGAGTTGCCGGGTATGTAGTCTTATCATTTGTTCTTAAACTTAAAATACATGCGATCAGAACAAGGTACGGGTCATTAAACGAGTCCATAAGTCCTACAAATTCGCTTTTAGGTTGATTAGCTTTTTTTAAGTTTTTAACAATTTCATCTATCATATTCTTAATCCAATAGAACTATGTTATCATGAAGTAAATAGAAAAGAGAGTTAAGGAAAATGGAAAATAAAAGACCTAGTTGGACATCGAGAGGTGCTTTTATATTGGCTGCTGTTGGTTCTGCAGTCGGATTAGGAAATATTTGGAGATTTCCTTATATTATGGGACAGAACGGCGGTGCCATTTTTTTGATTATATATCTTTTAATAATAATGACGATATGTTTTATTCCCTTGGTTGCAGAGCTTGCGACAGGTAAGATCACAAAAAAAGAATGTATCGGAGCCTTTGAATCTATTAATCCGAAATTTAAATTAATAGGTGCAATGAACCCAGTAACCGGGATTTTAATAACTTCATTTTATTTTGTAGTAGGGGGCTGGATACTCAATTACATTAGGATGAGTTTCTGTGGAGAGAAAATTGCGGATTACGGAAAGTATTTTTTATCTTTTACCGAAGTTCCGGTCGATAACTGTGTATATACGTTGTTGTTTCTGCTAATATGCATATTTTTTACGGCCAGGGGCGTAAAAAAAGGGATTGAATGCGCCAATAATATTTTAATGCCACTATTTGCAGTTATTTTAATTTTTCTGATAATTTTTTCTTTACAGCTCCCGAATGCACACTTGGGTCTTGAATACATGTTTAAACCTGATTTTTCAAAGATCAATCCGCACATGTTTCTGATTGCTCTCGGACAAGCGTTGTTTACATTAAGTATCGGAATGGGGGCATTATTTACTTATGGCAGTTACATAAAAGAGGATAGCTCAATTGCAAAATCCGCATATACGATAATATTTTCAGATACATTATTTGCTCTTATGGCAGGTATTATGATATTTCCTGCTATTTTTTCCTTCGGTCTAGAACCCGAATCCGGAGCTGGATTGGTATTCGTAACATTACCATATATATTTGCCCAGATTCCACACGGTAATATGGTTTCAGGTCTATTCTTTTTATTGCTTCTTTCGGCAGCAATAACATCGGGTATAAGCATGCTTGAAGTATCCGTAGCTGTATTTACGGAAAGATTTAAACTTTCCCGGATTAAATCATGTGTGCTTTTATTCTTCATAATATCGCTGTTTGCAATCCCGGCTGCACTGTCATTCGGACTGTTGGGCGATTTCAAAATCATCGGAAAAACATTCTTTGATTTCCTCGATTTCACGACATCAAATATTTTAATGCCTCTAAATACCTTCTTCATATGTATTGTTGCAGGCTGGTTTTTAAAAATAAAAGGAATAATGTTTATCAAAAACAAATTTTTTGCATCACTTTTTAACTTTGGGCTAAAATATGCAGTACCTGTAATTTTACTGGGTTTGCTCTATGTCGGATTAAGATAAGACCTTTAATAACCCGTCCATCGCATGATACATTTGCATCAAAGGCAAGTCTATATAATCAAAACGAGATGTTGTACTGTAAGTTTGTTTAAAATTGCAATCAACACCCATTTTTATAAAACCAAGCAAGTGATAATTGTCAAACAACTCTTTTCCATAGCTGCCAAATCTTTGATAAATATCGTTAACATAGCCCTTGCTGTTTGATGCTAGATATTCAGAAAATGTGAGCTTTACCGGCTTATCAGAAAGTACCATGCTCTCAGATACCTTATAGTTATTTGTTTTAGAAAGCAATTTATCTCTGGCCTCGTCGCTCAGCATGCTTTGCGAATAAGCAATCAAACCGTATGCGCCGAATTCATTGTATATTGCATCTACATTTTCACATGAACCAATAAGATATTCATAAGAAAGATCACCAAAAAGATAAGGACTACAGTCTTTTTTCTTGTCAGAAATTTTTGGAGCAGACAATTCAGATTTCATAACATAATTATTTACGGCAATAACTTTTGCAGCAATTTCCGGATTCCCTTTTAGGTATAAATCATTTATGACCTGCATGTTTAAATCCATTTCTTCCATTTTTCTTTGCAAACGACGTTTTCCAATATTATGTACAAAATTCTTCAATCTGCCACCAAGCTTACGTCGAGGCACAGTTTCCGATAAATTGCTGATTTGAGATACTCGCATACACACCTCCCGCTTAATTGTAGAGCAAAAACTATAACATTTCAAGCAATGACCAAATAAAAATCAATGATATTTAAGTTTTTGATGATTTTACATCTTTATCCACATCTTTTTTTATCATCTTATTCAACATTTTAGGAATACCTACACCCATTATTGTAAATAATGCGCACATATTAACCCAGAATAATCCGGCTGCTATAGCTTTATCTTTACCCTTGAGGTTTCTTATCGGTTTTATAGGAGGAATTATTTTATTTATCCAATTTTTATTACACTCCTTATCCAATAACTGAGTCTTAAATATTCTGTCAGATAAAACAGCAAGTGTGCTACCTATAATAATATCTCCGCCAAAGAACGCCGCTTGAGATGCTGATAATCTTACCGCATTGTCTTTAACCTCAGTTTTATTTCTGGACGATAAAATTATTCCTATATCTGCAACAAGAGTCATAAGCAAAAAGGGCAGACGTTTCATAAAGATTCCGTCATTGTAATCAAATTTATCCGCATATTTTTTAATAAAATCTGCAGTTTTACCTTTTGAATTTAATCCTTTTCTGATTATTAGAGGTAATAGCCCAAGCAAAATAACAGAAGGAATAAATATTGCATTTCTTAATTTTTCTGTCTTTTTGTATTTTTCTGCACGCTGTTCAACAGAAGCCTTGTCCGCCATGTTAAATTCTGCGGAAAAACCGCTACGACCGGTCTTTTTCCTTGTTATAAATCGATTAATAAAACCTATACTGCCAAGTGTAGCAGATGTGAATAAAAAATCGAAAGATAATACAGACATTTTCGCATCGACAAGTTTTCTTCTTAATTTTTCATAATCTCCATCACATTTTTTTATGATATCCGAATAGTCTGTCTTTTTATCTTTGGAAAGTTTTTCAATACCTTCTTTAATGGCGCATTTATCTTTTAAAAATTTATTGGAAAGTTCAATTAAATTGCTATTTTTTGAAGATAATTTAGGTGTTAATTTCGCAACATATTTCATTGCAAGTCTGTTTGTTAATGGCAATGTAATTAACGGGGTCAGAAAGGCAACACCCCATGCGACAGCAAACCTGCGAATACGTTCATTCCTCTCGTACTTATTATTTGTATTAAGAACGACTGAAACATCGGTAGTTCCATCTAACAATGCCTTATTTAAGAGAATCCTGTCTTCTATAAAAGAAGTAGCATTAATTATAGGATTTGATTTAAAAGATATGTTATTTTTAATCGAAGTCATATCTTTATAATGTACGTAAATATTTTTTTTTGCTATTTCCAAGATTTTTTGCACAAATACTGATTTATAATAACTTTTACTTAGAAAAACTCTTTACAATTTTTTTTTATCTGTTAATATTAATAGGTAAAGCTAATAAATGCTGATAATCCTCAGTAGCTCAATGGCGGAGCAACCGGCTGTTAACCGGTAGGCTGTTGGTTCGAGTCCAACCTGGGGAGTTTTTTATTGCAAAAATAAACAGGCTTCATGCCTGTTTTTATTTTTGCTTAAATTTCATGGTTGAGACGATGTAGATTATAGTTTTTCGGACACTTTTAAAATTGGTGTAAAGAAACACTTAGATTGAGAATTCTCAGACACAATGGGTTTTAATGGGACATTTGAAAAAATATTTTTCTGCCGACTTTCGGCTTTGTGTTTGAGTTAAGTCCCCTTCCGAGTGGTTGACTGAAACTACTCAGAAAGTCACTTTATTGTCCACAATTTGGCAGTAACTTTCCACAATAAATCCGCCCAAATCGCTACATCCTAAATATATCGCTACATTTCCCGATGACATTTACCGGACAAAAAGTCCGTTTTGAATATACCCATCTCCAAACTCGGAACCTAGTCGGAAGTTCAAACTATATTTATATTTTAGGAAATTTTGTTTAGTTAATATATAATTTAAAATCTTATACAATTAGACAAATGTCTAATATCCAGTCAACTATTATTGATATATAATAGTACAAATTTGAATTCTTTATGTAGGAGGAACTATGAAAACGGTTAATTTGAGAAGTATAATTGAGATTTATAATAAATCAGATGACAATAAACTAAGTCACTCATATATGAAATATCTTGGTACCGATGTAAAAGATATTGATTTACAGTCATTAAAAAGTCTTTTACGTACATTGCATGAGTTTGACAAAAGTTTACACATAAAAGACTTAAACGGATTCTATATGGGTTATAAAATACCACAAATCGGAAAAGAATTCGACTTATTGCGATTAACAAATTTTTCTATTTTAAATATTGAATATAAAAGTCAAACTACACAAAAAGTGCATAAACAATTAATGCAAAATCAGTACTATTTAAATTTTTTAGGATTAACCATTTATTCTTTTTCATATATCGAAAATGAAAATAAACTATATAAGCTTGATAATCAAAATAATCTTATTGAAGCAAATTTTGAAGAATTAATATATATTATAAAATCACAAGGTTTTAGCCAACCTTTTTATTCTGGAGATTTAAATGAAAAATTTAATCCGTCAAATTATTTAATATCACCTTTTTCAAAAACAGAAGAATTTATTAACAATGAATATTTTCTTACACAAAGACAAGAAGAGCTAGAAAAAAGTATATATTCAGATATTGAGAACGGCGTCAATTACATTATTTTATCTGGGGATGCTGGAAGCGGAAAAACTTTACTCACTTATCACATTGCAAAAAAATATATTAATGATGGCAAAAATGTTGGCTTAATACATTGTGCGAAATTGAATCCAGGTCATATCAAGTTAAAAAATGACTATCATTGGAATATAGAGGCAATCAAAGATTGGAAATATCTTTTTCAAACCAATTTCCCTGACATTTTAATAATTGACGAATTTCAACGGATTAATAAACAACAATTTCTCGACATAGTACAAAAATATATAAAACCAAATAACATAACTTTAATATTAAGTGGTGATGGTAAGCAAATATTTAGAAAGCATGAAGGCGAAATTTTTGAACAGTTTGAAAACAGTGAGTACAGAAATGTAAAAAAATATAGGCTTAATACAAAGATTCGAACCAATGAAAAATTGGCAAATTTTATAAGAATTATGCTTTCGCTAGACAAAAAAAATACATTGCAAGTTAATAATGAAAACATTGATATTGTATATTTTAATACAGTAGAGGAAGCAAATAGTTATATAGATGCAAAAAAAGATAACTATAAATATATTTCATACACACCAAGTTTATATAATAACAATAAATATGCAGATTTAGCAAAATATAATCATAATAATGTAGGCAATGCACATGAGGTCATCGGACAAGAATTTGAAAATGTGATTGTAATATTAGGAGAACAATTTTATTATGAAGGTAATAAACTTAGAGATAGGGAATTAGAAGGAATTCCCTATGCTACTGGCAAAATGTTTTTCCAACAGATTACGAGAGCAATAAATAAGTTAGAAGTTGTTGTGGTAAACAATTTTGAAGTTTTTAATAAACTTATTGAAATATTTGATTAATTAAATATTCAAACATATTTCTATACCTCCAAATATGTTCTGCCACATGTTGTGCTAGGTTTTGTTTCATTTGGGAGTGGTTTATTGATCGGCGAAGACGGGAGTAGAAAACTTTTATCCGCAAAGATTCCTGTTTTGTGTGCGGGAGCTTTTTGCGTTTTGTCTTTAATGGCTTATCGACTACAAAAAGCTCTCCATCGTAGAGGTAAAAATAAACCGGTATGTCATAAAACGTTCTCATCTTTGGAATTTTGGGCTCGCATTCAAAGTATGTTTTAAGGGCGTTCAACTGACGTTCATAAATCATCTGTCGAAAATGTTTATAAAAATTCTGCACCGTAGCATCCGCAATATCCAACAGAAAACTTGCCTGTTTTGACTTTACTCCGGCACAAAAGCACTTCGTTATCATCTCAATCTTTTCCTGAGAATGGAATTTAAAGCAAAACGGCATGGGTGAATGTTTAACCGGTTCTTTATAAGAATAAATCTCGCCAACCAAATCCAACCGCCCCTCCACAACTAATTCCTGTAAAATCTCTTTTACCCCCTCATCGCCCATAATCGATTCAATATATTCAAGTCTGAATTTTTCAAGTCTTTTAGTGAGTTTCAAAATCTTATTTTTCATTCAATATTCCCTCCAAGACAGCCATCGTAATCACATCCAAATTGTTCATCGCGGCAACGGTTTCAACCTTGTTTATAAGTTTCACAATCTGCCTGAACTGGTTAAATTTGTTGCTAATAACTTCCATCGCATCCGGCTCAAACTCAACTTCTGAAATCTCGGTCACAATTTTTTCAACATCGTTTTTATTAAAAGTTTCAAACTTCAACACACCCAAAAGCCTGTCATAAATATGCTTATGCCGTTTGAGTTTCGCATCTGCTATACTCATTCCGACAAGCACAACGGGAATCCCGATTTTGTCGTGCAAGTCGCGGACAATCTCAATCGCAGAGGCGTTATTGAGCAGAAAATCAATTTCATCCACCACCAAAACCCTTGGCTGTTCGCGCAATTTGTCCTCAATCTGCTTAAACAAAAGCGACGTCAGATATGCCGGCACCTCATCAAGCTCCTCGACGATTTCAGTCAAGAGCCAGCGTGCCGACATTTTGTGGTTGCACCGCACATAAATCGCATCGTTATTCGTAACCCACCACATAATCGTCTGCGATTTCCCGAGTCCAAAGTCTCCATAAACAAGTGCCATCTTGGGCAGATTCGCGGGTGCATTTTTGAGCGTATCCATCAAATCCACAAATCGTTTTACATTCTGTGTTATCACAAATTTACGTTTCATAAAGACCTCGATATTCCTCACTTTGCTTGTATTCAGCAAGCCACACCCGATCCTCCTGATTGGTACAGCCGTTTTTCATAAGCCATTCAAACTTTTCGTACTTATTCAAAAACACAAGCGCATTCATCTGTTCTTCTCTCGGTGTCGGCTTTTTCGGTTTTGCGGGTTTAACTTCAATCACCTCTTGAACATTTTCTTCAATATCTTTTTCAATAAATTTCAAATCTACATTCGGCAAAAATTTCTGCAGCTCTTTAATAGTCTTATTTTTAAGCCGTTTTTGCTTTTGAATTTTCTGTTTCAAATCCTCTACATCTTTGATATCGCCAAGATGATAAGCCATCGGATGAATTTTGGTTACGCGTTTTGCGGTACACAAAAACTGATTTTTTACCGTATAAACTTTTATCTCCGACAAATCAAAAAGCGAATAGCGAATCATAACCTGAGTTTTGAGACCGTACAATTTATCGGAATAATAGAACGTTCCGAGGAACCGAATTCCGTTTTGATAAATCGTCTTAATATCAGCCGTCATCATTAAATCATCAAGCCGAGCTGTGTCAATCTTGATTTTTTCCCTGTTTTCAAAAACTTGCGCTATTGTTTGCAATTTATCATTCGGACAAGGTTGGGCGTTCTTAAATTCGAGCCATTTATCAACAAGCATTTTGACTTCATCAATCGTCGGGTAATAATTTGGCTTGAAATACTGCTGATGAAACTTCTCGTTGCGCTTAAAGTGTGCGGGTTTATTTTCAATATTTGAACCGGAATAAGTCGGCAAAAGTTTTTCAAAACTTTCCTGAAATTCTTTGAAAAACCGCTCAATAACTTTGGCTCTTGCATTATACGGCCGAGCAAAAACTGTTTTAATCCCAAGCTTTGCATAAATCCCCTCAAACCCTGTTTCTTTAAAATCCGTGTTCACAAAATACTTCGCCTTAAACGCTCTGCCGTTGTCCTGATATACGATTTTGGGGATATTTTGCAAATTGATAATCGCATTACGCAAAGCCGATGCGATACTTTGTGTGTTTTCTTCAAGCATAATCTCGTACCCGATAAGTGCTGTCGATTTCCAATCCAAAAACCCGATTAAAGTCGCCCGAACAGGCTTCCCAGTGAACGGATTTTGAACAAGAAAGGATAGTTTATGCCCGTCAGCCACAAGCACATCCCCGACTTCAAGTTTTGAAATGTCGCGTAAAATGTAAGGGCCGACATTATCTTTCAAAGCTTTTTCGCCATCACGAGCCAACGTCCAAATGTCATAATGGTTATCACGAAACCAATTAGCATAGCGGCGAAATGTCACATCCTGAACATTTATCTGCCCCTCTTTTGACAAAATGTGCTTGGTTATCGAGATGGCTTTCCCGACACAAAACTTGTTCGGGTGCAGCAAAATTTTCAAAAACACCTGTTTTTCGTAATCGGTTAAAGAGGTGCGAAATTCTGTCGCATATTCATATTTTGGCAACAGTAAATGATAATCAGTAGTATTTCCAAGTTTGCGTTTCCAACGCTCAACCGAGCCGATTGAAGTTTTGCCAAGCACCTTAAAAATATGCGGATACAACATGCCGGTATTGTAGCTTTCAATAAACTCAACCCCGGCACGGGTTTTACCCTCAGGGTGATGTTTTCTGTATTTTTGCCACTCTCGAAGTAAATCCAAACGAGCAAGCGCAATCTCATTAACCTTAGTCGGAAGATTTTTGACCGGCAAAATCGGAATTAACGCCGTCGATTCCGACGTTATTTGTGTCTTTTGCTCAAAATATTTGTCCTGTAAATCCAACTCAATACTTGATAATAGAATTTCAAAACTTTTTCCGCCTCTGACAATTATCTCGCGGGTGACATATTTATCACGCGACATCCGAATCGCCCGAGTACTGACACCTTTAAGGTCTGCTAGTTCTTGAATTGAAATATATTTGTCCATACCACATTCATCACTCTTCCGACCTTAAATTGGAACTGTTTCCGACTAAATTTGTATCATTCAGACACAAAAATTTATGGACTTGATGTTTCTCTGAAACAGAGTTAAGATGTGTTTCCCCAGAGCATTTCGGAGGTTTTATGAAGAAAAAAGAGCTACAAAGCATTGATTATATTAAACAACGTGCCGATGAAAATTTAGCAAAGACAAAAAGCGTATTTTTATACAGGCGGGAACTTGCGATTCGGTTTGCATTGAGGCAAAAAGAATTTACGCAAAAGAAACTTGCAAAACGACTCAAAATGACAGAAAGCTACGTTTCAAAACTCATTACGGGCGAGAGATACAGCAAGGATTTTGAGCTTTTCGTCAGGTACCTCCTGGGAGTAGACTATTTTGGAATATAGGAGGGATTATGAATATTGTTCAGCCGATAAGAGATAGAGAAAATATAGAGAAAATGAAAGCCGTACTTAAGCGTAAAAAGCGTGACCTTGTGCTTTTTATTTTCGGGATAAATTGCGGATTGAGAATTTCTGATATTTTGAGGCTAGATGTTAGTGACGTTAAAGGGCGGGATTTTATTGAAATCAGAGAAAAGAAAACCAATAAAAACAAGCGCTTCCCGATTAATCCGGAACTAAAAGTTGTGCTTGAAGATTTCGTCAAAGACCGCGACCCGGATGAACCATTATTTATAACACAGCAGCATAATCGGCTTGACCGCAATCAGGCTTACAGGATTATAAGCAAAGCCGCAAAACTTCTGAATATTCCTGATAGAATCGGTACACACTCGCTAAGAAAAACGTTCGGCTATCACCACTATAAGCAGTTTGATAACATCGAACTCCTGCAGAAGATTTTCAACCATTCGTATTCCGCCATCACCCTCCGCTATATCGGAATTGAACAAGACATCATTGATGAGAGTTATATGAATTTTTATTTGTAATACAATTAAAACTAAATCTGTAGATTTTTTATTATATTATTGATGTTTTCAAAGTTTTCTTGATGCTTAATAATATTTTTTCTAATTGCAATAAATTTTTGCTCATCATCAGCTTGTATAGTTTCTCTATGGGCCAATTTATTTCTCTCATCTACTATTTCGGTACAATATTTCTTTGTTGTATCAAGAACGTCTTTGAAGCAACTATTTTCATCGTTTTCGACAATACTTTTAATTATTTTTTTTAAATAAGTTCCTCTGTTGCTACTGGTAAAATGAATAGTCGAAGTTTCTATATCATTCAAGCATTTCCATAAATCATCATCACTCAATGAATCAAATTCTGCTTTTTGATTATTTTTCTTTTCTCTAACATAATTCATAATTTCATCTTTGTTTTTTAATTTATTAATAATAGTCCAAAGTTCATTATCGAATTTTGCAACCTCAGCCATCATGATACCACGCATTGAATTAAGATCTAATTCCTTTTTTAAATAATAAGCTATTATTTCATATATTTGGTCAATATTATCATCATCAAAAACCCCTCTATCAAATATTGTCACATTAGGAATTTTCCCTGATTTAACTTTATCATATAAAATATCAGTATTAGTATTAGAATAAAATATTGCATCGGATAATATTTTTCTATTTCTTAAAAGAGATAAAATATTATTCCCGTACTTGTCATCACCACAATTTAATTTATAGTCAACTAATATTAAATCATAATCTGAGTATTTTAAATTTTCCAAATCACAATCATATATGGGCTCAATTATAGGTTTAAAGCCATATTCTTGTATTTTTGCTTCAATTCTTAACTTGGGAACTCTAATCCAAGATTTATCGTCCTCAATCCATAATATTCTATAATCAATTTTCATTAAAAATCACCTCTATAGTAAAGCCTTTATCTAAACTATGTGCAATAACCTTGCCACCTAAATGTTCTATTGTTTTTCTAACTTGGTATAATCCTAATCCGGCACCATAGGTTGTTGTAACACCTTTTTCAAAAATAGAATTTATATCATTTATTTTATCGGATAAACCTTGACCGTTATCTTCAAAAATTATGCTAATTTTTTGTTTATCTCGTTTTACATAAACACTTAATACCGTTGCTTTTGCCTTCTTTGAATTCGAAAGTATATTATCAACAAGTGTCATTATTTGGAGAGGAATGAATTTAGTATTTATACTATACGAATCAGGGAGATTGCTATTTATGGTTATTTTTTGATTGCTTTTATATTTTTTTATTTCATTAATATGTTTTCTTATAAATGTTACTAAATCTGCATTGATTGGGTTTTCTTTATCTTTGTAATTCTTTAATATTGCATATTTTGCAATATTTTTAATTTTTTTCAATGGTTCATCTATATATTCAAAAAATTCCAACATTTCCTTTGTGGGTTTATTCTTTTCTAAGAAATAACTTTTTTCATTTTCAATAGTATCCATTGCGGTTGAAATTGTATGCATACAATCCAATAAATCATCCAAATCTTGATCTGATGTCGTTCTAAGAAAAAAATTCTCGCTGGTTATCTGTTCAATTGTTTTTTCATGTTTCTTAACTTTTTGTTCAATTACTTTTTTGTCTTCTTCAGCTTCTTGCCAACGTTCTTCAGCGTAGTCTCTTTCTTTATAAGCGGTCTCAGCTTTTTGTTGTTCATATTCAATAATTTTTTTCAGATTATTTTGTTCATATACACTTAAATCTTTTATTCTCTTATTTCCTGAAGATTTAATAAATTTGCTAGTAAAATCCTTATATTTGTTTTCTGAAATTTGTTTAATATTTTCAATTGTATCCTTATTTATAGATAAATTTTCAATCTTATAATCGGGTCTATTCAACACCTTATTAACAGCTTCTTTTACTTTATTTTCATCCAAAGGTCGTGGTGCATATCTTTGAGGATCATCCTTAATGTTTTTTTCTGCTATTACTGCATTGGACTCAGGATCAAGTTTGTCATAGAAACCATCCCAATTTAAACCTTCAACGACAAAAGTTTCTAATTGCCTAAAAATATTGATTACATAGCCATATGCGGATTTACCATTTTTTAATACTGTTTTGTCATCTTTT